>Ga0209619_10000136_pt1 | contig 44018 bp, 45 predicted proteins | sample Rifsed16ft3_FD_184011 | JGI IMG/M metagenome (GOLD analysis project Ga0209619, IMG submission 184011) | Soil microbial communities from Rifle, Colorado, USA - sediment 16ft 3 (version 2) | ecosystem: Environmental > Terrestrial > Deep subsurface > Rock core/Sediment | place: Rifle, Colorado... | reverse complement strand
CCAGGTAGCGCCTTCCAGCAGGATATTACGGGTGGCGGGGGTAATTTCCGACTCCTGCCCGCCCATCACGCCGGCTAAGGACAGAGCGCCAGCCGTGTCGCACACCAATACGGTGAAATCGTCCAGCTTGCGCTCGACACCGTCCAGGGTGGTCAGTGTCTCACCGGGCCGGGCAGCGCGGGTGATGATGGTTGGCGCCTGACCGCCGGCGCGTTGGACCAGAACGTCATAGTCAAAGGCATGCAGCGGTTGGCCCAGTTCCAGCATGACATAGTTGGTGGCATCCACCACGGCATTGATCGGACGCATGCCAGCCAGCCGCAGGCGCAGCTGCACCTTGTATGGGCTGGGGCGCTGCTCGGCGCTTTCCAGCATGCCCAGCACGAACCGCGCGTTCAATTGCGGGTCTGTGATCTGGATTTTTGCTTTGCCATTCATGGAAGGCCCATTGGCAGGCAGCGCCGCCGCGGGTTTGCGCAGCGGCTTATGGGTCAGCGCCGCCACCTCGCGGGCAATGCCAACCATGCTGGCAGCGCGGATCATGTTGGGCAGGATGTTGACTTCCATCACCGCGTCGCCCATATAATCCACCAGCGGCATACCGGTCGGGGCGTCGCCATCCAGGATCAGGATGCCTTCATGCTCCTCCGAGATGCCCAGCTCTTTTTCCGAGCACACCATCGAAAACGAATCCACGCCGCGGATTTTGGTCCGCTTGAGGGTGGTGAGCACCAACCCGGGTTGGTGACCGTCATACAAGCGCGCACCTTCGCGGGCATAGGCCACTTTGAGCGGCTGCGTCAACGGCCCGCTGCCTTTGAACTCGAACAAATTAGGCGCGCCGGTCAGGACCACCAGCTCGCCGGTGCCGTCATTCAGGCGGCACAGCACCAGACGGTCGGCATTGGGGTGCGGCATGACCTCGTCGATCTGCGCAACCACGATTTTGGCCGGATCCCAGGATAACCCTTCGATGCTGACCTCGCGGCGCTGCGGAGCGCCGGCTTGATCGTAAGGATTGGGCAGGCCCACCAGCGTCACGCCTTCGACCTCCAGGCCAGCCATGGTGAGCACATCTGCCAGTTCGATCAGCGGCAGGTCGATATCGACATAATCTTTAAGCCAGGAAAGAGGTACTTTCATCGTTAGAATTGCTCCAGGAAACGAATGTCGTTTTGCCAGAAGTAGCGGATGTCGTCGATCTGGTATTTGAGCAGCGCTATGCGCTCCGGGCCTAAACCAGCCGCGAAACCGGAATAAACTGCCGGATCGTATCCGCCGTTTTGCAGCACCACCGGATGCAGCATGCCGCAGCCGGCAATTTCCAGCCAGCCGCTGTATTTACACACCTGGCAGCCTTTGCTGCCGCACACAAAACATTCCATCACCACATCGGCGCTGGGTTCGGTGAAGGGGAAGTAGGACGGACGCATGCGCACGCGCACGGTCTCGCCAAACATGCGCCGGGCGAACCCCTGAATGGTGCCTTTCAAATCGCCCATGGTGATGTTTTTGCCCACCGCCAGCAGCTCAACCTGATTGAATTGTATCTCGTGGCTGGCATTGGTCTGCTCGTAGCGGTAAACCATGCCTGGCAGGATCACGCGAATCGGTTTGGGGCACAACTCGCGCATGGCGTGAATTTGACCGGGAGAGGTATGCGTGCGCAGAATGGTGCCCGGTTGGGTGGTGTGGAAGGTGTCCCACATATCGCGCGCCGGGTGATGCGCCGGGATGTTGAGCAGCTCGAAGTTGAGTTCATCCGTTTCAACTTCCGGGCTGCGGTATTCCTGGAAGCCCATTTCTTCGAAGATATGAATAATTTCAGAAAGTGCCTGGGCTGCCGGGTGCAGGCGCCCCAGGGCGGTACGGCGCCCGGGCAGGGTGACATCCAGCCGTTCTGTATCCAGTTTCTGCCGCAGCGAGGCCGTTTTAACCATCTCGGCGCGTTCTTCCAGGGCCGCTTCCAGGGTTAATTTAACCTGGTTGGCCTTTTGACCGACCGCCGGGCGCAGCTCTTTGCTGATCTGCCCCAGGCGGGTAAAGGCCAGCATCACCGGGGCGCTGCGGCCAAGGTGGGCGGTGCGCCAGGCTTGCAGACCGGCCTCGTCGCTGACGGTTGCCAGCGCGGCCAATCCATTTTGTTGGACTTCATCCAACACCTCGAGAATGTTCACATCTTCTGCCATACGGCCTCCTTAAACAAATAACCCGTCCCAATGTTGGGACGGGGATTTTTACCCGCGGTACCACCCAGATTGACCGCAATGCGGTCCACTCATTCCAACGGCCCAGTGGCGATTGGTACGCCGGTTAACGCTGGCGGTGCGGCTCGGACTACTGGCCCATGGAAGAGCGTTCACCGGAGCGGCTCGAGAGGGAACTTCAGCCGGTTTTCTGCGAGCGGGGGTTTCAGTCGTTGCCCCTGCATCCCTGGCGGAGTCTGCCGGATTACTTTCCTCTGTCATCGCCTGTATGGATTGTAATGCTTCAATTATCTATGAACGAGAAAGAATGTCAAGCCCCGATATCCGGGATAGGAACAAAATAACCCCGGGTAGCCGGGGTTATGCTGAGTGCGTTCAGTAAATTACTTAATATCGCGCGGGCGCCACAATTTCTTGAGGTCGGCGATGACGTCGATGGTCAGCGCTTTCCACGAACGGATGGGCAGTTCGAGGTAGGCAATCGCCCCGGTTGGCAGCGACTCAACATGATCGGTTAGCACCTGCAGCAGGGTTTCCAGACCCGGGTTATGGCCAACCACCAGCACGGTGTCGGTCCCTTTGTCGTCCAGACCGCGCAACGCTTCGAGATAGACATCGGGCTCGCCCAGATAGAAACCCTCTACATAATTGATTTCTTTTTTGTAGCCGGATTTTTCCGCGACAATTTCAGCGGTTTTGGCCGTGCGGACGGCTTTGGAAGACAGGATGAGATTGGGAACGAGATCTTTTTCCTTGAGCAGCTTGCCCATGCGCGGAGCATCTTTTTCGCCGCGTTTGTTGAGTCCCCGCTCAAAGTCGGAGGCCTTATCATCTTCGAAGCTGGATTTTGCATGGCGCATCAGCAGCAAATTTTTCATTTAACCCTCCAATTGGCGAATAACCACGCACATTCAATCAATCATACGCTTATTTTGAGTATATCATAAGGCTCATTTTGAAGAATTGCTACTTTCGATCCTTTACAAGATGTTAATCTTGCATCCTCTGTTTCACCTTTGTAAAATGGAAACATCGGTGAAAATGTAATAATTTATTTACGAAGCTAAACTATTATCATTAATTAACGACATTAATTAATAACACGGGGATGAATCAATCCTGGCTTGCCAGGCCTTGAACAAATTTTATTGGATACGTTATCCCGGGAGTACCGTATCTAAATTGGGTTGACCCCGTCATTCTTAATGAATTGTGCCCCTCCAATGGATATTCTGCAACGCGCTCGCAATTTTGAAATGGATGCGCTAGCTCAGATTTATGACGAATATAACCTGAGTCTCTATTACTATGCCTACCACCTCCTTGGCAATTCAGAACTGGCTGAGGATTGCGTCGCTGATACCTTCTCGCGATTTTTAAAAGCCCTGGCGACAAAAGGCGGCCCTCGGGAGAACGTGAAAGGATATCTCTATCGCAGTGTCCATAACTCGATAACAGATTATTACCGCAGACGGAGGGATGGACCAGAATTGGATGATGAGCTTCAGGATTCTGGTACACCTTATGTCGACACCCAGGTCGAATTGCGAAGCGAGCAGGAACGACTGCGGCAGGCGATTTCCAGGTTACCTCATGATCAAGCCCAGGTTGTTGGACTGCATTTTATTGAGGACTTGGACCTAAGTGACATTGCAGACTGTATGGGAAAGACGGTAGGCGCGGTAAAAGCCCTGCAACACCGTGCCCTGGTTAAAATCAGCAAAATTATGAACGATGGAAAAGTGTGAATTTATGTTTTCCCACCAGCCGGAAGAATCAAAAACTATCGACCAGTTGACCGCTTTACGAGGAAACCCGCCCCGCATCCCTCAACGGGCTGCCGATCGCCGTAAAGCCTTCCTGGTCGAGGCACAGCTTTTGAAAAGCAGCGTATCGAAAAGCAATCAACTTCGTCTATATTCATGGAAGGGCATTTTATTCCCGAATTTAGGCAGGTCACGAAGGGAGGGTTATCCGATGGTGAACGTTGCTATGCTTTTGATCGTTGTGTTTGGATTGGTGTTTGGCGGCAGCGGGGTAACGATGGCTGCAGCACAAGGTAGTTTGCCTGGCGACTTGCTATATCCTGTAAAGCTGCTCAGTGAACAAGTCAGAATGCGCATAACTGACAATGCAACCGAGGCTGCGCAGTTCAGCTTGGAGTTGGCTAACCGCCGCACCGAAGAGATCCGTATTATGCTTCGGGCAGGGGATGCACCTGATACTGCTACCGAGCTTCGCTTGCAGCAGCAGCTTGAATTATGCCTTAAAAATGCTTTAAACCTGCAATCCGGAGAGGAAATGAAAATCCTCTTACAGTTACACACTCAACTCCGTGAAAGAGAACAAGAAATTGCCCAGCTTCAACTGCAGGATGACCCGGCACTCCTACGATCACGCGATCGGATACGTCTGACGCTTGAAACGCATTCAGCATTGGCAGAATTGGGCGCTGCTGATCCGTTGATGTTGCTAAAAGAACTTCAAATGCGTGAACAAAATCGGATTAATCAAAATGAGAATGGCCAGCAGCCATTTCAATTCCAAAACCGGAACTATGACGAGACCATGAGCGATACGGGTTCACCGATGGGAACCTTGCAGACAGGGGAGACACTTTGGGGCGGAGCTGGACCACAAAATCCATGGACGGAAGCAACTCCGACACCTGGGTCCGGCTACGGTCCCGGAGATTCTGACAATCCGTGGACAGATGGTACTCCGACGCCTGGCAGCGGATACGGCCCCGGCCCGGGTCCTGAATCAACCTGCACCTCTCAGGCGAATACTCCAGCTGGCAACGGAGCGTCTACAAGCACTGGCGGCAATTCTCCAACGGATACCGGGGGATTCGGCGGCAACCATTAATTCCACATAGTCAACCCAGGCACCCGGCCAATCGCTGACCGGGTGTTTTTTTTTATCTTACGCAGGCAGTGACTGTATGCTTGGGGTTTTCTGTCTATAATTAATCACCGAGGAAAGCCATGCCCATTCCGGAACCTGAATCCCGCTTCATCGACGAGCCTATCGAGGTTATCTTTGATTCCCCGCCGGCGTTGGAGAAATCCCCATCCTGCCCGCAGGGGTTCATTTGGCGAGGGGAAAACTATCGCATCGTCGAACTTTTAGCGGAATGGAAGGACTTTCGCCGCCGCGGACGAATGGGTCGCAACATGATCCCGCCGCACCTGTCACGTGCCTCCCGCATCGGTTCGCTGGGGGTGGGACGTTTCTTCTTTCAAGTGCGCACAACGGATAGCCGTATTTTTGAGATTTATTACGATCGCGGTATTGTGGACGCCGATGACCGCAAGGGGAGTTGGGTGTTATTGAGTGAACGGCTTACCAATTCCGTAAAAAATCAATTAAATCCATAATACATCAATAAAATGAAACTCAATATAAATAATATTGAATAAACTATTGACATTATTAAAACCCGTGCTAAAATATTGCTAGAATTCGAAGAAATGTACGCAATTATTCTATTCTGCCCGCCAAAAAGACCTTGCAGGCGGCGTATACGGAGGACTCATGAACCAGATGTTAAACCAATGCCCGGTGTGCAAGAGCGAGTTGATCGTCACCCGCTTGTTCTGTCTGCAGTGCAATACCACCATCGAGGGGCATTTCCACCCGGAGAGCAATCCTTTTGCGCCGCTTTCGCCCGAACAAATGGAATTCTTATTGACCTACATCCGCTGCGAAGGGCGCTTTAATCGCATGGAGGAGGAACTCAGTCTCTCCTATCCGACCCTGCGCAACCGGTTCAATGAAATCCTGCGGTCACTGGGTTTTGAACCTGGCCGCGAGGAAGCTCCGGTCCGCTTGAGCGCCGAAGACCGCATGCGGATTCTGGACGAGCTGGCTGAGGGTTTGATCACCTCCGACGAGGCACACCAGCGGATACTCGGAAAAAAAGAGGAAGCCGTCGAGAAGTAGACGGTTGAGGAGAAGGTCATGGTCAATGTAGAAGAACGTCTCAAAATATTAAATTTGCTGCAGGAAGGCAAAATCACAGCCGCGGAAGCCGCCCGGCTGTTGGAAGCGCTGGAAAGCACTGCCAGCACCAGGCCCGGCGTCCGTCCAGGTATTAGCGCCAACCCGCCTTATGCTTCAGGCCCGGTCAGCGGCGGGAAGTGGCTGCGGGTGCGGGTAACGGATACCAATTCTGGCAAGACGCGGGTTAACGTGCGCTTACCGCTCAACCTGGTAGGCTCCGGCATCCGTATGGGCATGCGCTTTGCGCCGGAAATCGAGGGGCTGGACCCCAATGCGCTGATGGAATGGATTCAATCTGGCGAGATGGGCCAAATTGTCGATGTTCTGGATGAAGAAGACGGCGAGCACGTAGAAGTCTTCATCGAGTAAGGCAAACATTCCAAATCGCGCGGAAATTCTGAACCGGAATAATGGAACTTTTCCGGGATGCTCTTCGTATTTAAGTAATCTAACGGGTATCGGGAAAGGTATGGTTGGTGATGGAAACTGCTCTCGAAAACAACTGGCTGCGCCGCTTCGCTCCACTGTGGGGTGGGCAGGCCGTTTCTCTGCTCGGCAGCCGGCTGGTGCAATTTGCGCTGGTCTGGCATCTGACCGTTCAAACTGGTTCGACCGCGGTATTGGCTACCGCTACCCTGGTCGCGATGCTGCCGGAGGTGTTTCTCGGACCGTTTGCCGGCGCGCTGGTGGACCGCTGGGACCGCCGCAAGGTGATGATTTTCGCGGATGCCGCGGTAGCCCTCACCACCCTGGGGTTGGTGCTGCTGTTCCTGAGCGGCGCTGTCCAGATCTGGCAGATTTACGTTGCCATGTTCCTGCGCGGACTGGGCGGCGCATTCCATTGGCCGGCTATGCAGGCTTCTACTTCGCTAATGGTTCCGAAGAAACACCTATCCCGTCTCTCGGGAGCCAACCAGGCGCTGCAAGGATTGCTCACCATCGCTGCGCCGCCGCTGGGAGCACTGCTGCTTAGCGTGATGCCGATGCAATGGGTGCTGTCCATTGACCTGGGCACCGCGGCGTTGGCCATCCTGCCTTTATTATTCATCTCGATTCCGCGGCCGGTCCACAAAGACGGCGAAGCAGCGGTCACTCCGGAGAGCGTCTGGCGCGATGTTCGAGCCGGCTTAAGGTATGTGGGCAGTTGGCCGGGCATGTTAGCCATTCTGCTGATGGCTATGATCATTAACTTTCTGATTAATCCGGCATTTTCCTTCCTGCCGCTGCTGGTGACCCGCCACTTTCAGGGCGGCGCGGTAGAATTGGGCTGGCTGGAATCCGGCTTTGGTGTGGGCATCATCACGGGCGGGGTGTTGTTGAGCGTTTGGGGCGGGTTCAAACGCAAAGTGATCACATCCATGTCGGGTCTGATCGGCATGGGTGCCGGCATCCTGATCGTCGGATTGGCCGACAAAGACGGCTACTGGGCAGCCATGGCTGGTATGGCAATGATGGGCTTTATGAACCCGCTGGTAAACGGTCCGCTGTTTGCGCTGCTGCAATCCAAAGTGGATCCGGAAATGCAGGGGCGGGTCTTCACGCTGATCGTCAGCGGCTCGGCTGCCATCTCGCCGTTGGGCATGATCGTTGCCTCGCCGGTGGCTGAATGGCTGGGGATCCAGGCCTGGTACGTGGTGGGCGGGTTGGTGTGCGCCGCCATGGGTGTCGCCGGCTTTTTGATAAAGTCCGTGATCACCATTGACGAGCAGGAACCCGGCGGCAAACTAAACGCCGCCGTCAACGTCCAGACCGCTCCTGTCGCTAGCGACTAAAAGTCCGTGTTGTCCCGTACGGGCACGGGGGTACCATTTCCATTCGGAATTCTGTCCGAGCCCCGTGTCCCTACCGGCCGGATTACCCCGTCCCGATCTTCAACAAAGCCACGGCGGCAAATACCACCGCCACCCCGATGCCGACCAGAATTACCCGCCGCGTGCTGCGCTGATTAACCAGGCGGAGACCGGTAGCGTCGGCTTGAATGTCCCACAAGGGACCGGCTGACCAGGCAAAGGCTAATCCGCCGATCAACCCGCCCAAATGCCCCCAGTTGTCGATGCCGGGCGAGAGACCCAGCACCAGGTTGATGCCGGCGATCGTCAAGGTATTAATCAACATGCCCTGCGCGTTGCGAATCAATTTGCGGTTCTGGTAGAGAAAAACGCCCTGGGCGGCGATCAACCCAAAAATGGCGGTTGACGATCCCAACGAGGCGCGCGGCGACATCATGAACGAGATCACATTGCCGGCGAATCCGCCCAGCAGGTAGAGTGCCAAAAAACGGCTGTGACCATAAGGCCGCTCCAGGTTGGGGCCAAAAATGAACAGCGCATACATGTTGAAGGCGATATGCAGCAGCGACCCATGCAGCCACATAGGCGTGATCAAGCGCCAGTATTGCCCGGCGATAATCGCCGAATTGACCTTGGCGCCCCAGTTGGAGAGCAGGTCGCCGCCGCCGGGTGTGCGGGTTGCCATTTGCAGCAAATACACAACCACGCAGCTGGCAATCATAAAGTAGGTTACGTAAGGCGGGTCTGACGCCGGACGGCGCATGATGCGCGGCGGTACCGGCGGGGTTTGCGGATATTCCGTTTGTGGTGGGGGAATTGAATTCATACCATTAAGTTCCTGAGCGGACTTTGAGGTGTTCTGCCTCGATGATGGCGGCGATTTGGTTGACAGTTGTATCCAGGCAATCGGTGCAATTGATCACCACATAGTCGAACTCGTCCACGCGCTTAAGTTCTTCGTGGGCAATCAACATACGCTGCTGCAGCATTTCCTCGGTCTCGGACTTGCGCGAAATGAAGCGCTGGCGCCATTTATCTTCGTTCTCTGGGATTAGAAATATTTGAATCGAATCAGGAAAGAGTTCGCGCACCCGCGCGGCTCCCTGCACATCCAGCCGCAGCACAACGTCCTTGCCAGATGCCAATGCATCTTGAATCTGGGCTTTGGGCACGCCTTTATAATCACCATAAACCCGGGCATGCTCTACAAATTCGTCATTGCGGATCATATTCTCGAACCGTTCCGTGGAGATGAAGTTGTAATCCACCCCGTTGACTTCCTCTTTGCGCGGCTTACGGTCGGTGGAGGTGACTACAAAATGAAAAGCCATGCCGCGGCTCTGCATGGCTTTTAGAACTGAGTCCTTGCCTACCCCGGATGGGCCGGAAAGCACGATGACCAGCGGTTTTTGGTTGTTGAGTTCAAGCAGGGTGGTATGAGTGCACATAGTTCCGCTTCAATTGATGGTCTCAGTGGCTGGCCTGGGGTAAAATAATTGCTCTGCCAAGGGTACCCTGATTATAATGGATAAAGAACCATATTTCTGGTGAGTGTGAGATGCCTGCCTACGATTACCGTTGTTTAGAATGCCGAAAACGCTTTGATATTTTCATGCCATATTCCGAATATGGCACGAAGGTTGTGAAATGCCTGCACTGCGGCAGCGAGAATGTTGAACGGCGTATAGGGCGGGTGCGTATTGGCCGTTCGAATGACGCCCGCATGAGCGAGATGGCCGATCCGACCCAGCTTGAGAACATGGACCGCGACCCGCGCACGCTTGGGCGCATGATGCGCCAGATGAGCGGTGAAATTGGCGAGGATATGGGGGCTGAGTTCAACGAGGTGGTTTCGCGCCTGGAAAAAGGCGAATCACCCGAGGCCATCGAGCAGGCCATGCCCGATCTGGGCACCGGTGACAGCTCAGCCAGCGGCTTCGATTAGTTGCGTTGATTCAAGCGCTGCAGCGCCTCATAAGAAGTCACCCACGCCATCTGATCGAGAAAGTCAGCCAGGCTGACCGATCCTGACCGCAGTTCGCGGACAGCCGCTCCCACCGGGTCCGCCCCGGCTGGGCCTTCAGCCTGGTCAGCGTACGAGCCGTAAAAGGCAAAATAGGCTTGATTTAACTTACGGATGCGGTAACCGTTCTCCAAAAAATACTGGCGGCGCGCTTCCATATACGCTTCCGCCTCTTCAATATTGCCTGCTGCCAGCAAGGCATCCGTTTGCAGGCGAGTCTCATGCATTTCAGCGCGGAAATCGAACACTGGCAGGGCTTCGTCCTGCGGCTGCGGTCTGGGAGCAGGTTCATCCACTGGTTCCGGAGCGAATTCCGGGTAGAAGCGCAGGATCACGGCTTCGCCAATTTCGCTTCCGGCGATATTGGCAGTGGTTTCATTGATCGTGCGCATGGGCGGCGTGGAGAAATATAAAACGCCCACCGGGCGCAGCGTCAAATAGTTGTGAATCCATTCATGCGCGACCACTTCCACCTGCCAGTTGAGGTCGGTGGTGCGGTTGACCATGGTGGGGTACACTCCGACACCGCCAATAGGCACCACCAGTGCGGAAACATCCAACCCGCCGGCGACCGCATCCTCCAGCCGGGTGATCTCCGCCAGGGGCAGGTCTGGCGTCACTGAAATGTCTGCCGTCTGTTGAATCACATGGCGGGGGGAGACGATCAATGCCATGGGCAGGGGAGTAACGTGATAAAGCAGCGGCGGAATGGGCTGACCGCCCAGGGTAAGACCAAGCTCGCCGGCTACTACGCTGATCTGATGCTGCAAGACGGCTTCCACCAACGGCTGCTGCAGGTTGATTTGGGCGGTCAGTTCGGTCTGTTCGTCAGAAAGTTGGGCTGAGGCGGCGGTTTTATTGGCGACAGCCGGATCTGCATAGATGCTCGCGATTTGATCCCGCACCTCGTCGAGCCGACGTAACATGTCCAGATGCTGAAAAACCTGCTCGCGCTGTTGTTCACCGCTAAGATATTGGGTGACATTAAGCGCCCCATAAGAGGATTTGAGCGCCAGCGCATCCACAATCCAACTGACGTAATCAAATTCCTTCCAGCGGGTGTAGGCGCGCACCTGCTCGACCGGATTGGTCATATCGTAGTTGCTGCGCTGCTGGGTCACCAGCACAATGAGCAGGACGAGGATATTCGCGAGGATGCGCCAGATTTTTGTGGATGTCTTCATATTTCGACAGTGAATTTTTGGAAGAAATAATTAGCTCGATGTTCTGCAGGCAGGTGGAATTATAACGGAAAGCCTGCAGCCACTGACGGTTAGTGATAAACTTGAGCCAGTCCTCCGACAGGGGAAAACAACCGCTGAAAAAAGGTTTTCGTAAATGAAACGTCGAACCATCATCATATTCCTGGTTATTGCCCTGGCAATTGCCGGGTTTTTTGGCTATCGCGCCTGGCGCACGGCGCAGGCACAGGCCAATTCCACCTTCCAAACCGAAAAGATCACCCGCGGCAATCTGACCGCCATAGTGGGCGCCACCGGCACCGTTCGCGCCAACCAGACCGCAGTGATGACCTGGCAGACCACCGGGCAAATTGGCGAGATCAATGTTGCCGCCGGTGAACAGGTAAGCACCGGCGATGTGCTGGGGCGGTTGAGTCTAAGCTCGCTGCCGCAGGCCCTCATTTTGGCCGAAGCTGACCTGGTGGCTGCCCGCCGCGCCCTGGAAAATTTGCAGCAATCCGGCCTGGCCCGCGCTCAAGCGCAGCTGGCGCTTTCGCAGGCGGAAGACGAATTGGATACCGCCCTGAGCAAGCGCACGAGCAAGGACTATTCGCGTGCCAGCGAGCTGACCCTGGAGGAAGCCCGCACCCGCCTTTCACTGGCTGAGGATGAAGTCGCGCGTTATGAAGACCTGTACGACCAGGTAAAGAATTTTTCATCGGATAACACCACCCGTCTGAACATCTACTCCGCACTGCTCAATGCTCGGCGTCAACTGGAACTGGCTCAGGCCAATCTGCGTTATCTGGAGGGCGGTCCGAACCCACTGGAAGTCGAGCAAGCGGATGCCACTGTGGCGCTGGCCCAGGCGAAATATGACGATGCGCTGCGCGAGTGGGATCGCATTAAAGATGGTCCGGATCCGGACGACGTACGTGCCGCGGAAGCCCGTATCGCGGCGATCGAAGCCTCGCTTGCCATGTCCACCCTTACCGCCCCCTTCACCGGCACCATCACCGAGGTCAACTCCAAGATCGGCGACCAGGTGACACCTGGTACGAACTCCTTCCGGCTGGACGATCTCTCCCGTCTGCTGGTAGATGTGCAAGTGCCGGAAGCCGATATCAACCGCCTCGAGGTAGGGCAGCCGGTGGTGATGAGTTTCGATGCCATTCTCGGCAAGGAATACAACGGCAAGATTGTGGAAGTTGGCCGGGTGGGAGCGACGGTTACCGGCATTGTCAATTTCAAGGTCACAATCGAACTCTCCGGTATCGACTCGGACGTTTTGTCCGGCATGACCGCCGCGGTGAATATTGTCATCAACCAGCTGGAAGATGTTCTGCTGGTGCCCAACCGCGCCGTGCGCCTGAAGGATGGTCAGCGCGTCGTGTACCTGCTCAAGTTGGGTGTTCCGACTGCGGTTCCGATCGAACTTGGCGCCCAGTCTGACCTGACCAGCGAGATCGTTTCGGGGGATGTCAAGGAAGGCGACACGGTTGTACTCAACCCGCCGACCCAGTTTGAAGCCGGCCAGCCGCCGTTCATGAGGTAGGCGGATGACGGACTGGGTGATTGAAGGCAGCGGCCTGACCAAGATCTACCGGATGGGCAACCAGGAAGTGCATGCCCTGCGCGGCGCGAATGTTCGCATTCAACGCGGCGAGGTATTATCCATAATGGGGCCATCCGGCTCCGGAAAATCGACTTTAATGAATATTCTCGGCTGCCTGGATCACCCTACGGCCGGCGAATACATTTTGGATGGCGAAATTGTCAGCCACCTGACGAACGACCAGCTGGCGGGCATCCGCAACCGAAAAGTCGGTTTTATCTTTCAGAGTTTCAACCTGCTGCCGCGGGCTACGGCGCTTTCCAATGTTGAACTACCCATGCGTTACGCCGGACTTGTCAAGGGACGCACGCAGCTTGCCCGCGAAGCGCTGGAATCGGTCGGATTGGGCGACCGGGTGACCCACCGTCCCACCGAACTTTCTGGTGGACAGCAGCAGCGGGTGGCGATTGCCCGCGCGCTGGTGAACAACCCGGCGATCATCATGGCAGATGAACCCACCGGCAACCTCGATTCCAAATCCGGCAAAGAAATCATGGAACTGTTGTTGAAGCTCAACCGCGAGCGCGGTACCACCATCATTGTCGTCACGCATGACGCCCTGATCGCAGCCCAAACCCAGCGTATTATCCGTCTGTACGACGGGCTGGTGGTCGAGGAGCCGGTATGAATCTGTGGCAGGCAATTTTGGAAGCCATTGAAAGCCTGAGCGCTAACAAACTGCGTTCCGGCTTGACCATGCTGGGCATTGTCATTGGTGTAGGCGCAGTAATTGCCATGCTGGCGGTTGGCACAGGCGCGCAGGACACCATCACCGGCTCGATCAGCGGTCTGGGCAGCAACCTGCTGTTTGTTTTTTCTGGCAACTTCACCGAAGACATTCGCATCGAAAAGCCGTTGACGCTGTCAGATGCGGAAGCCCTGGCAGATACCTTCCAGGCGCCGTCCATCGCGGCGGTCGCCCCGGCGATTCAGGGGAACGGCACGGTCACCTTCAGCGGGGAAACTGCCAACACACAGATCACCGGCATCACCCCGCAGTACGAGGAAGTGCGCAACTACGGCCTGCTGGAGGGTGAATTCATCAATGAAGAGCATTTGCTTGGACGCGCCTCGGTAGTGCTGCTTGGGCCTGAAGTGGCGGATAAGCTGTTTGGCCGGCGCGAAGGTATCTCCGGAGAAATTGTGCGCATTGAAGGGCAGCCTTTCCGCGTGCTGGGTATTCTGGAACCCAAAGGCGGCAGCAGCTTCGGCAGCCAGGACGATCTGGTGCTGGTGCCGTTCACCACAGCCCAGGCGCGTTTGATCCGCCGCAGCCGTGAGCGGGTGGACCTCATTCTGGTGCAAGCTGTCAGCGCCGAAATGGTGCCGGCAGCCAGCGACGAGATCAGCCAGATCTTGCGCACCCGCCACCGCACAGAGCTGGGTGCAGACGACTTCACCATTTTCACGCAGCAGGATTTTGTGGCGACCGCCCAAACCATCACCAATGTGCTGACCATTTTCCTTGGCGGCATTGCCGCTATTTCCCTGCTGGTGGGCGGAATTGGCATCATGAACATTATGCTGGTGTCGGTCACCGAACGCACGCGGGAAATTGGGCTGCGCAAAGCAATAGGCGCGCGCAAACGCGACATCCTGATCCAGTTTTTGACCGAATCGTCGCTGCTTTCGCTATTTGGCGGGTTGATCGGCATCGGTCTGGGGTGGTTAATCGCCTTTATCGTCGGGCGCATCGCGGCATCCTCCGGCACGCCGTTTACTCCGGTGGTCGGCTTGGATGCAGTGCTGCTGGCGACGATTTTCTCGACCGCTGTGGGTCTGTTCTTTGGCCTGTACCCGGCCAACCGCGCCGCCAACCTGGAACCGGTTGAGGCGCTGCGCTACGAATAGCAGCCGATTTGCCAAACAACTCGAACTGGCATACAATTTAAACTTAGTATGGCTCTCAGGGACCTGGTCATCCAAAGCCAGCTGGTGGCTCCGCGGCACCGCCGGGGCATTTTACAACGACCGCGTATTCAAGCGCGCCTTTCAAACGCGCTTGATTACCCGTTAACTCTTGTGGTGGCGGGTACCGGCTATGGAAAAACGACTGCTCTTTCGGGATTGGTGGATCTCGCCGATCCCTTGTTTTGGTACATCGTAACCGAACCCGACCGCGATCCCCTGTTGTTTCTGGTCAATTTGATCTCAGCTTTCCATCAGCGGAATGAAATCTATGGAGAGGCTGCGCTTAGAATCCTGGAAGAGAACGGGGGACGGGCATCTCCGGCAGTGCTCACACCCCTGCTTAACTCTCTGACAACCAATCTTAGGACGGACGCGGTGCTGGTCATTGATGACTATCACCTGGTTCAAGATGTGCCGGAAATCGGCGTGCTTATCGCCCAGCTTATTCAATACCTGCCTCCTTTACTGCACCTTGTCATTTCAAGCCGGGTGATGCCAGAACACTTGGATTTAAACCGTTGGCGCATCAAGGGGCATCTGAACACTATCAGTCACATGGATTTGGCTTTCACCCCAGCCGAGATCGAATCGCTTTTCAGCAGTCTCCTCGGCGTTCCCGTAACGCCAGATCAGGCGCAGCAATTAGCTGAAGAGACGGAAGGCTGGGTGATCGCTTTAAAAATGATGGGTCAAAGCCTGGAACGCGGGTCGGACCGTACGCTGCAGGATGTGCTGCAGAATGTGCCAGATACTTTGGAAGGTCTTTTTGAATACCTGGCGCCGGAAGTGTTGGCACATTTACCGGATGAACTCAGTGATTTTATGATTACCACTTCGGTTCTGCGCCGGCTGGACGGTCCCGTCTGCGATGCCCTGCGCGGCAGCAGCGACAGTCTGAGTATTTTGCGGCGGCTGCACGAAAGCGGTTTATTCCTTGATGCTTTGGGTGGAGATACTTACCGCTACCAGCGCTTGTTTCAGGATTTCCTACGTAGCCGGCTGCAGCAGGACCTCAGCCGTGAACAGGATTTGCACCGCCAGGCAGCCAGGCATTTTGCCCAGACCAACCGCTCGGAAGAGACGATTTTTCATCTGCTTAAAGCCGGAGAGGTGGAAGAAGGAGCGGTGCTGCTTGAACAAGTCGGTCCAGAAATGGTGCGTACAGGTCGGCTGGAAAGCTTGACCTACTGGATCGGCCGGTTACCGCAAGGGATGTTGGAAGGACGACCTCATTTACAGTTGTTGATTGGCGATGCGTTACGCCTGCGAGCAGAATTTGATGCAGCGTTGGATCATTTTGTTATCGCCGAAGGCCTGTTCCAGCGCCTTAATCAAAATTATGGTCGAAGCCTGGCGCTACGCGGTCAAGCGCAGGTGTACTTGGACACAATCCGCCCGCTCAAAGCGGACGCGCTGCTAGAAGAAGCCCTGCGTTTACTCGAGCCGCAGGAACACCGTATTGAGGTAGCCGCACTGCTTGATCAGTTGGCTGAAAATAAACTCAACCTGGGCCACCCAGACCAGGCTGAATCCCTTCATCGTGAGGCTCAGCTGCTGCGGGCTGAGACCAGCCCGAACGATGTTTATTTGGAAGGTCGGCGGTTGCTGCGTACGGGTCATTTAATCGAAGCACGCGACCTGTTGGAAGCTCAGGCTGCCGAAGAGCGGATTACCGGACATTTACGGCCGCAACGTTTCCACAGAGAGACTATGCTGCTGTTATCGCTGGTTTACTCGATGCTGGGTGAAGGTTCGCTGGCAGAGAAGTACGCACGCGATGGTATTGAGGTCGGGATGCAGCTGCAGTCGGACTTCGTGGAAGCGGTTGGACATATGCGCCTGGGCCATGCGCTGCAGCTGGTTCACTATCAGCCCTGGGCCTCTCATCGATTGGAGGAAGCGGAAGACCATTATAAGCGTGCCATCGATCAGGTGAATCCTTTCAAGGTAGCCAGAGTAGGGGTCGAACCCTTATGGGGTCTCAGCCGGGTTGCCGGTTTCAACGGTAATTTGGAGGCCGCAGAAAGGAAGGGGATTCAGGCGCATTTGATCGCGGAAATGGCGGGCGATGAATGGGTGGGCGATTTGGCACGTACCAGTCTGGGCGCCAGTCTGGTGTTGGCTGGAGATGCTGATAAAGCTGAGTACTGGCTTTTACGTACCGCTGCTGGAATGCAGAGGGTCGGCGATTTATTTTCTTGGTGTGCGGCTATGCTCTGGCGGGCGATTAACGCCTGGTGGAGCGCTGAAATAAACCGCGCCACGAACATCCTGGCTGAAATGCTGCCAGCGGTCAACCAATTTGGCTATGAGATGTTGTTCACCAAACGTTCGCTGCTTGGGTTGAAAGATGATCAAACGACCATCCCATTGCTGCTGGCAGCCAGAGAACGAAAAATCGAGCTGGAAACCGTCTCTCGGATCTTGAAGCAACTCGGTGCAGCCGAATTCACTACACATCCGGGATATACCCTGTGGGTGCGTACGCTGGGAAATTTGGCTGTGTGGCGCGGTGATGTGGAGGTTAATCAGGGAGATTGGCAGCGTGAAAAGGCGCGCCAGCTGTTTCTGTTGCTACTGGCAAATCGCGGTCAGTGGCTGCTTCGCGATCAGATCGTGGACCTTCTATGGCCAGATTTACCGGCAGAGCCAGCCCAACGCGACTTTAAGGTTGCGCTTAATGCTTTGAATCATGCCCTGGAGCCATCCAGGCAGAAAACTGCCCCGGCCTTCTTCGTGGTGCGTAATGAAAACATGTATGGATTTAACCCCGACGCCCATATCAAGGTTGATAGCGACGACTTCGAGGACAATCTCCGGGTGGAACCCGGTAGCAGGCACGAATTGCAAAGTCTCAAGAATGCGCTGGAACTCTATGAAGATGATTTTCTACCGGATTCCCGGTATGACGACTGGGCGATCCCTGAACGTGAGCGTTTGCGCCGCCTGTACATGTCCGCTGTAAACCGGGTGGTAAGTCTTTATGGTGCAAGCGGCGCCTGGGATGAGGTCATTCAAATTTGCAACCTGGCGCTGGCTCGTGATCCATTGTGGGAGCCGACTTACCGCTCGTTAATGCATGCTTACGCTAAAAAAGGTAATTTGGCCCAGGTTCAGGCGTCCTATAATCGACTCGATCAGGTGCTGGAAGCCGAATTAGGTGTTTCGCCCTCCGACGAAACCCGTCTTTTACTTTCTGAATTGGTGAAAGTTCGACGGATATCCTGATTTGTAACTGCTTTGTAACTCTGCTTTGTTAAGATTAAGACAGGGCAAGCTGCAGATATCCCTGCTTGCCTGTCTCTCCGCTGGAAAATCATCGAAACGATGTTGTAAGTGAAGGGCAGCCAGACCCGAATATAGACGGGATTACAGGGCCAACTGATCAGCCAACCTTTCCAGCAAAAATCAAGATAAGTCTGAAAACCCAATAATTTTCATCACACCAATCACTCGGTTGAAAGGGGTACGCAAATGCGACTCAAGGACAAAGTGTGCCTTATCACGGGCGGAGCGGCGGGCATCGGCAAGGTGACCGCCCAGCGTTTTGCCCAGGAAGGCGCGAGAGTAGCTTTTTGTGACGTCAATAAAGAAGCAGGTGAGGCGTTGCTTGCCGAACTCGGTCCTGATTCCAGCTTTACGGTAGTCAACGTTGCCGACCGGGCTGAAGTCCAGGCCTGGGTGGATGCAGCGATTGCCCGTTATGGCCGCGTCGATGTTTTGATCAACAACGCTGGCATCACGCGCGATGCCATGTTTGTTAAGGTCAAGGATGGACAGCTTGTCAAGCAGATGGAAGAAAGCGCCTTCGACCTGGTTATGGATGTTAATCTAAAAGGCGTTTTCAATTGTGCTCAGGCAGTTGCCCCCTACATGATTAAACAGGGCGGCGGAGTGATCGTCAATTCTTCCTCCGTTGTTGGGCTATACGGCAACATCGGGCAAAGTAATTATGTTGCCACCAAGGCGGGCGTAATAGGGCTGACCAAAGTATGGGCTCGCGAACTCGGCCGATCTGGCATCCGTGTTAATGCAGTAGCGCCTGGTTTCATCATGACTGAAATGGTGAAAAAAATGCCGGAAGAGGTCTTGGCGGGTATGCGATCGCGTACCCCGCTTGGCCGGTTGGGCGACCCATCAGAAATTGCCAATACATTCCTATGGTTAGCAAGCGACGAGTCCAGCTATGTTCACGGGGCGACGATCAGCGTGGACGGCGGCATCGTCATCGGTACTTAATTCAGGCCTGGAGTTTGAGACATGACACGCAATGCAACGATAGTTGGCACCGGACATTATCTTCCTCCCATCGAGCGATCCAATGCTTCGATGCGCGAAAGATTTGGCGAGGTGATTGATAAATTTGAGGCATCGTCTGGCATTACCACCCGCTGGTATGCTCCGGAAGACTGGGCTACTTCGGATCTGGCTGTGGAAGCCGGGAAAGCAGCCCTGAAGGATGCCGGTTTACAGGCATCAGATCTGGATATGATCATCCTGGGCACTGACAGCCCGGATTACATCACGCCAGCCACTTCGGTGGTGACACAACACAAGCTGGGTGCGGTCAATGCCGGCTCCTTTGATATTGGCTGTGCCTGTGCCTCCTTTCCGACCGGCTTAAATATCGCTGCCGGTTTATTGGCCACCAATCCCCATATGAAATACGTTATGGTGATTGGCGCGTACATGATGCATAAATTGTCCGACTGGCAGAATGACGTTATCTCCTTTTTCTATGGCGATGGTGCCGGTGCTGCGATTCTGGCCGTTTCCGATAAGCCGGGATTTGTCACCTCGACCTTCTTTGCCGACGGTTCCTACCACAAGCATTGGGGAATTTATGCCGGCGGTACCTATGAACCGGTTACGGCTGAAGCGGTTGCTGCAGGAAGGCACCAGGTAAAACTGGTCACGCCCTTCCCCCCGGAAGTCAACCATGTCGGCTGGCCGGCCCGCATACGAGAACTGGCTGCCAACGCTCCTTTTGAAATGAAAGATGTGGATTTTGCTCTGTTCACCCAGGTGCGGTTGAACAGCATCAAGCTGGTTATGGATGAGGTCGGGCTCCCCATGGAACGGACCCATTGGATCATGGATAAATGGGGTTACACCGGTTCAGCTTGCCTCCCCATGGTATTCGACGATGCCCGCATGCTAGGCAAAATTAAATCCGGCGACCTGGTAGCCTTCATCGGCTCCGGCGTTGGTTATAACCAGGCTGGATCAGCCTTTATCATGCCCTAACACGTATCGGCGGCGGTGTATGGACCCTAAAACACTATACCAACAAAAACTGCGCACCATTCCGGAGGCTGTCTCGCTGGTCCAATCCGGCCAGACGATTGGCGTGGCGATGGCTGGTTCGGAGCCCCCGGGTCTGCTGGCTGAACTGGGTATGCATGCCGGGCGGCTGGATGATGTCAAAATCTGGGTGTGTCTCCCGCTGCGTTCGTACTCCTTCAATAGTGATCCAGCGGTAGTTCCGCATTTCTTTACTGAAAACTGGTTTTATGGAGCGACAGACCGTAAGGTGCACTCCCTGGGCCGCATGTCCTATACGCCAAATAACTTGCACAGGGCTTCTTCTGATAAGTTAATCTCCTCCAAAGGAAAATTGAATGTGTTTTGGGGCACTGCCACCCCGCCGGATAGCCGCGGATTTATGTCGCTTTCGCTGGGGTTGGTGCTGGAAAAACAAATGATCGAAGCCGCTGACCTGGTGGTCCTGGAAATCAATGAAAACTTGCCGTTCACGCTGGGTGACACGCAGATTCACCTCAACGAAGTGGATGTGTTGGTGGAAAATCATGTGCCGTTGTACCAGCTGCCAGCAGCGCCGTCATCGGAGGCAGAGCGCTTGATCGGCGGTTTCATCGCCGATCTCATCCAAGACGGCTCCACCCTGCAGCTTGGAATTGGCGGAATTCCCAATGCCATCACTCCCTACCTCTTCAACCGACGCGATCTTGGCATCCATACTGAAATGTTCACGGATGGCATGGTGGATCTTTACGAAGCTGGTGTGGTTAACAACCGGCGAAAAAGCATGTGGCAGGGAAAAATGGTTGGCGCCTTTGCGCTGGGAACGCAAAAACTGTACGATTTTATGCACCTGAACCTGGGCGTTGAGTTCCAACAGGGCCGGGTTACCAATGACCCGAACGTGGTGGGGCGCAACTATAAGATGATCAGCGTAAACACCGCCCTGCAGGTGGATATCTTCGGGCAGGTGTGTTCCCAAAGTATCGGGTATAAGCATTTCAGCGGCACAGGCGGTCAGCTGGATACCCACCGCGGTGCTCAACTTTCGGAAGGCGGGCGAGGTATCATCGCGCTGCGTTCCACAGCACGCGATGGGCAAATCTCTACAATTGTCCCGATCCTGGCCGAAGGCGCAGAAGTCACCGTGCCCAGTCAGGATGTAGACACGATCGTCACTGAGTTCGGCGTGGCGGAGCTTAAAGGCCTATCCGTACGAGACCGGATGGAAGCTTTGATCCGCATTGCACATCCGGATTTCCGCAGTTGGTTGCGTGATGAAGCGCACCGTTTGGGAATCGTCCCACGTGTCGCTGTTGCCGGAATTTCCCTGCCCGGTTAGATATTTTGATGGATGAATGGAGTTCGCGATGGATATCCCGCAGCCTTTACCCGGAATCATTTCCCGCTTCGTCGAAACCCCGCGTCTGACGCAGCATGTCCTTATCAGCGGTGCGCCAGACGGAGTGCCGGTGATCTTCTTGCATGGGAATTTCTCGGCGGCACTTTATTTTGAAGAACTTATGCTGGCATTGCCGGCTGGATTCCGCGGCATTGCGCCGGATATGCGCGGTTACGGCTGGACTGAGGACAAGCTGATTGACGCTACCCGTGGCTACTGCGACTGGGTGGACGATCTGGTCGAATTAATGGATGCGCTGCAGGTGGAAAAGACTCACCTGGTGGGCTGGTCGGCCGGTTGCGGTACCATTTACCGTTTCATCGCTGACCACCCTGGCCGGGCATTGTCTGCAACATTGATTTGCCCTGTCTCACCCTACGGGTTCGGTGGTACGCGTGGGATCGAGGGAACGCCAGTGTTCGCGGACTTCGCCGGTTCTGGCGGTGGGGTGGTCAACCAGGATTTCGTGGCCCGCATCACCAAACAAGATCGCAGCGCGGACGATCCTAATTCGCCGCGCAATATCATCAACACCTTTTATTATGCAGCACCTTTCCGTGCGGCACGCGAAGAGGACTTCCTTGCGGCTGCGCTGATGGAAAAAACGGGCATCGACCGTTACCCCGGAGACGCCACCACCTCTGCCAACTGGCCGATGGTTGCGCCTGGAGTGTTTGGCCCGGTGAACGCCTGGTCGCTCAAGTACCATCGAAATGACGTGGATGATCTAATCAAGGCTGATCAAAAACCACCTGTGCTGTGGATCCGCGGCAGCCATGACCTGATTGTCGCCGACAATTCAATGTTTGATATCGCGGCACTTGGCAAGCTGGGGTATGTTCCCGGCTGGCCGGGTGATGAGGTGGCCCCGCCGCAGCCCATGATTCAGCAAACACGCGATGTTTTGCAGAAATATGCTGCCAATGGCGGGTCTTTCGCCGAGCATGTGATCTTGAACACGGCGCATAGCCCCCACATCGAGAAACCTGAAGAATTTAATGCTCTATTCCATGATTTTATAAAGAACGCATAGCTGTACGCTGTTCGAGGCCAGGAGAAAAGTCAATGACAAGTCAGAAATTAGGTAGAGGGGTTGCTCTCGTGGGGGCCGGAATGAGTAAATTTGGGGCATTTCCTGGCAAGAATTCCCGCGAATTATTTGTGGATGCCTTCCTGGAAATGAGTGCTTCTGTAGATAAAGGATTAGATCCAGCTGCTATCGAAGCAGTCTATATTGGTAATTTCTCCAGTGAGTTATTTGAAGGTCAGGGGCATACAGCCCCAATCATGACCGATTGGGTTGGCTTAAATCCGGTTCCTGCCACGCGGGTGGAAGGCGCCTGTGCCAGTGGTGGTCTGGCATTGCGGCAAGGTATCTTGGCCATTGCCTCAGGCTTGTATGACATGGTAATGGTTGGTGGCATCGAGAAAATGACCGGTCTGTCAACCGATGGTGCTACTGATTCCCTGGCAGCTGCAGCTGATGTTTCCTACGAAATTCCAGCGGGGTTTACCTTTCCGGGTATGTATGCTGTTATTGCCACCGCATACATGCACGAATATGGCATGACGCCTGAGACCCTTTTGCAGGTAGGCTACAAAAACCACGAGCACGGCGCGCTCAACCCAAAAGCCCAGTTCGGCCAGCGCATCTCGGACATTATGGAAGCTCGTAAAGCCAGTGCTGCCCGTAAAGGCAAACCAGTGCCTACCTGGGCAGATGAATTTGAATTTTTGCACGACAATACTGCCAATCCGCAAATTGCCTGGCCGTTGCGGCTATTTGACTGTTCGCCAGTTTCGGACGGCGCTGCAGTTGGCTTGCTGGTCAGTGAAGAGCTCGCGCGCCAGTTCACCGACAATCCGTTGTACATCATTGGTACCGGTCAGGCTAGCGACACCGCACTGCACGGACGTCCTACGCTCACTTCTCTGCCAGCTGCTCGTAAGGCTGCGCAGACTGCTTATGATATGGCTGGCGTTACCCCGGATGATATTAAAGCTGTGGAAGTCCATGATTGTTTCACCATCGCTGAAATTGTTGCCACGGAGGACCTTGGTTTCTTCAAAGCTGGAGAAGGTTGGAAAGCTGTGGAAGACGGCCTGACAACTTTCGGTGGTTCAAGACCGGTTAATTCTTCCGGCGGGCTTAAGTCTAAGGGGCATCCTGTGGGTGCTTCCGGTATCGGTCAGGTCATCGAAATTTTCCACCAACTGCGCGGCTCAGCAGGGTCTCGTCAGCTACCTGGCAGCCCAAACATCGGTTTGACCCACAATGTTGGCGGTACGGGTCAGACCTGCGTGGTCAACATTTTCGAGCGGAGGTAATCCAATGAGTGATTTCGACTTTACATTCCATGCGTACACTGCTCAGTTGGATGAGAAAAGGCTGATAGGTTCACGCTGTAAGCAATGCGGCCTGATCTCCTTGCCGCCCCGGTTGCTCTGCCAACATTGCCGCTCAACGGATATGGAGCCATTCGAATTCTCAGGAAAGGGCAAGTTGGCTGCTTTTTCGGTCATTTACTTTGGTCCGACCTTCATGAAGAATTACGGTTATGGCCCAAAGAATCCTTATGTCTCCGGTATCGTTGAACTTGAGGAAGGTCCGAGTATTTCTGCGCAAATTCTTGGCATGGACATGGAGCACCCAGAAAGCATCCAAATTGGTACGCCTTTGACGGTCGAGTTCATCGAACGCGGCGAGAATGAGTCTAAAAAAGTATTTCTGGGATTCAAAGTTTAGGAAATAATGCCAATAGTTCAAGTAAACGGGGTTGAGCTTTATTTCGAACTGCACGGTCCGGCCGAGGCAGAGGTTATTGTGCTTTCTAATGGCGTTCTGATGAGCACCGCCAGCTGGGGGTTGCAGAAAACCGCCCTGTCGCGGCGCCACCGTCTGCTTTTATACGACTGCCGCGGGATGTGGCAATCAGAGCATCCAGCTGGTCCGTATAGCATGGAGCAACACGCTGACGACCTGGCTGCCCTCCTGACCGCGTTGGGTATTCCGCGAGCCCATATCGGCGGCATTTCCTATGGGGGCGAAATCAGTCTGGTTTTTGCGTTGAAATACCCGCACATGACCCGTTCCTTAATTGTTTCTTCGTCAGTCAGCCATTCCGAGCCGGTGCTGAAAGGTCAAGTCGACTCGTGGACCGCGGCAGCCCGTAAACGCGACCCGCGGCTTCTCTTCGAGGTCACCTACCCATGCAATTTCTCATCCGCGTATATCGCTGCCAACCAGGCGACTGTCCAGGCTGCCGGCGATCGTTACGACCGGCTGGATATGGATGCGGTGGTGGAATTGTTTGAATGTTTTCAGCGGCTGAATATCACCGCCGACTTGCCGCACATTAAGATACCGACTCTTGTGATGGTGGGTGAGCAGGATATTCTCAAAGGCCGTTATTACAGTGAAATTCTGGCTCGTGAGATTTCTGGAGCAGAGTTGGTGGTGGTTCCTGGTGCGGGGCATGCCCTGTGTTTGGAGAACCCGACGGTGTTTAATACCCTTATTCTGGGTTTTGTGGAGCAATTAAGTGACCGTTAACTCTTCCCGCCAGCCGAATGACAGCTGCTGCGCACCCGGCAGCCGCGCGAGTTTTGCCAAGACAATCACCGAGGCGGATGTGACCACCCTGGCTGGAGTCACCGGTGATTTTAATCCGCTGCACGTCGATGCAGAATTTGCCCGCCGCACACGTTATCATCAGCGGACGGCTCACCCCATGCTGGCTTCCGGGCTGATTTCCGCGGTGTTAAATACCCGGCTGCCGGGGCCAGGGACCATCTGCCTGAGCCAGCAAATCGAGTATCTTGGACCGATCTTCATTGGGGATACGATAACTGCCGAGGTAGAGGTGACGTCCTGGTTGCCAGAAAAGAATCTGATCACCCTTAGAACAACCTGCAGTAATCAAGATGCCCGTCAGGTAATCACCGGACAGGCTGTCATGATGGTATTAAAGGAGGTGATGGCCTGATACCCGGCTTTGCCGCTACTGGATAAACAACTTCTCATCCCTCTGTGTTTTGATCAAACAGACCCTAATTTTTGAAGGAGAAGAAATGAAAATTCGTTTAACAGTTTTTAGTTTGCTGCTCGTGGCCTCCATGGCGCTGAGCGCCTGCGTTCAGGCTGTAACCCCGACCCCGGAACTCCCGGCCCCAACCGCAGAACCGACCGCGGTTCCAGTGGTTGAACCCACTGCCGCCCCGACTGAAGAAGTGGTCGAACTCGGCCTCACTCTAAAGATCGGCCAAATCGGCATGATGTCTGGTGTGATGGCCCTGTACGGCCAGCAGCAGGTTCGTGGTTTTGAACTGGGTTTGGAATACGCCTCTGGCGGCAAGAAAGACGATGCCGGTCACTGGATTATTGCTAACCGTCCGGTCGAAGTTCTGGTACGCGATGACGAAGGCAACCCTGAAAAAGCAGTCCAACTGGCACGTGAACTGATCGAAAAAGACGGTGTTGAACTCCTGCAGGGACCTGTCTCCTCGGCTTCAGCCGCGGCTTTGACCTCGGTCGCTCTGGAAAACAAAATCATCCTGATGGTCGATCCAGCTGCCTCCTCCTTGATCACTGGGCCTTCCTTCAACCCGTACGTGTTCCGCACCTCCCGCACCAGCTTTGACGACGTGATGGTTATCGCCAAATACCTGGTGGAAAATGTTGGCAAAAAATTTGCCCACATCGGTGTGGACAATGCCTTTGGCCAGGGTTCCGGCGCAGCATTGGATTACGCTGTCAAGCAATACGACGGCGAAGTGGTTGCCCAGATTTTTGCCCCATTGGACACCACTGATTTCACCCCCTACATCCAGCAAGCCATGGACTCAGGTGCCGATGTATTGTTCCTCACCTGGTCCGGTACCGGCTACGTCACTCTGTTCCAGCAGTTGGCTGACCTGGGCGCACTTGATGCCATGCAGGTTGCCACCGGCTACGGCGATAACGTCTCCTTCGCCGCTGTCTTTGGCCCGGCAGTCGTCGGTCAAATTGGTCTGAATGTCTACCACTACACCGCAGCTGACACCGAAATTAACAAATGGCTGACCGAGAAACACCTGGCGGCTTTCAATGAACCCCCCGATCTGTTCACCGCTGGCGGTATGGCCTCGGCTCTGGCCTTGGCTGCTGCTCTGGAAAAGACCGGCGGCGATGCCACCGGTGATGCGATGATTCCGGCACTCGAAGGTCTTAAGTTTGATGGTCCCAAGGGTACCTACTTCATTCGCCCTGAAGATCATGTTGCCCTTCAGCCGATGAATATCCTCAAGCTGGTCACTTTGAATCCGGACACGGACGGCGACGGCGTCAACGATTACAAGTTCTTCGAAACGGTTTATGTCACCGCCTATGACGAACTGAAAATCCCCTGCACCCTGACCGGTGAATACGCATCTCGCTGCGGCGACCTGCCTGTTCCCTAAATCTTCACTGAATGTCAAAAATCCCCGGGTTCGAAAGGACCCGGGGAACCCAACCTTACATTTGGGACGTGCCTGGATTATTTTCGTATAGACTCGGAAGCAGGCACTTCCCATTCACCCGGAGTGCAGCTAAGAGACGGTTCGATCCTTTTCGCTGTGCTCCCGATGAATTTTCAGTAATCGGCTGGAACGAATTCACCATATCTTATCTAGAACCATGAAAGGGACCTTCCATGACTGCTGATCGGGAGATCCTCCTGGAAGCAAAAAATCTATTGAAAGTCTTCGGCGGACTGGTGGCTGTGGATGATGTCAGCATTGAGTTTTATGCCAACACACTGCATTCCATCATTGGGCCGAACGGGGCTGGGAAGACCACGCTGTTTAATCTTTTAAGCGGCATGATGGCTCCGACCCGCGGTCAGGTGCTGTACCGGGGGAAGGACATTACCCATTTGGCGCCGCAGCGCCGCGCCCACCTTGGAATTGGCCGGTCGTTCCAGATCACCAACATTTTTCCAAATCTGACCGTTTTGGAAAATGTCCGCCTGGCTGCACAGGCGTTGGGAAAGGATAACTTCCGCATTCTCACCCATGTAAACCGGCTATCCAGGTATGAATCCAAGGCACGCGAAGTACTAACAAAAGTCGGCTTGGAGGGACGCGACGAATATTTTGCCCAGGCTCTCTCGCACGGAGACAAACGCAAACTGGAACTCGGCATCATGCTGGCAGGCGATCCTCAACTGCTGCTGTTGGATGAGCCAACAGCGGGTATGTCATCGGAGCAGGTGCCAGAACTCCTGCAAATTATCCAATCGATCATCGCGGATGGTGACAAAACCATTGTATTGGTGGAGCACCGCATGGACATGGTCATGAGCATCTCGGACCGCATCACCGTCATGCATCAGGGTCAGGTACTGGCGGAAGGCTCGCCGCATGAGATCGCCAGCAATCAGGTCGTCCAATCGGCATACCTTGGCGCGTTATACGGCGATCTGGCGGCAGAAGGGGGTGCTGAGGGTGGATAACATCCTGGAAGTCAACGCGATACAAACCTTTATTGGCCAGTTCCACATCCTGGAAGGGGTTTCGGTACAGGTTCGCCGCAATGCCATCACCGTCATGTTGGGGCGGAATGGCGCCGGCAAGACGACCACGCTCAAATCAATCCTCGGACTGACGCCGCCGCGTCACGGCACGGTGGTTTTTGACGGTCAAGAAATTCAGGGACGCCGCGCATATGACATCGCAGCGCTCGGCATCGGATACGTGCCGGAACACCGCGCGATTTTCCGAAATCTGACCGTGGCGGAAAATCTAAAAATTGCCGAACGGAAAAAAGGCGACCTGGACAGCAAGGCCGATTTTATTTTCGGCTTATTTCCCGATCTCAAACGGCTGATCCGCCTGCCGGGCAATCACCTGTCTGGCGGACAGCAGCAAACGCTGGCGGTGGCGCGGGCTCTGGTAGCCGATAATAAGCTGCTGCTCATTGATGAACCCAGCGAAGGGTTGGCGCCCATCCTGATTGAACAGATGATGGAAGCCATCCGTGCGTTGAGTGCCACGACCACGGTTCTTTTGGTTGAACAAAACTTCTTTATGGCCAGCAAACTGGCGGAGTACTACTACATCATTGATGACGGGCGTACTGCCCATGAAGGCAAAATGGTAGATTTAATCGAGGATAAAGAATTAATTCACCGGACTCTTGGCGCCGCGGTGCGGAAAGGATAGCAGCATGAAACGGCCTAATTTTTTCCGCAGTAATTCAACTCTATTTGGCGTAATCGCCGCGATCATTTTGCTGAGTGTCCTGGGTTACGCAACCATGGGTCAGGTGCCGTTTGTGCGCACCACCCTTTCCGGACTGACGCTGGGTTCCCTGTATTTCATGGTAGCGGCAGGCCTTACCCTGATTTTCGGCCTGATGGACGTGCTTAATTTTGCGCACGGGGCTATGTTTATGGTCGGCGCGTACCTGGGTTGGCAATTTTATACCAATCCCACGTTTCTGTTCGGCATCCTGCCGCTGATTCTGGCCTTAATAACCGGATTGCTCGCCGCGAACATCTTGCGTCACTACTTGATGGGTGTCAATCTGTCGGAGAAGGCGCAAAAGTCGATTGTGCCGGCATTGGTTTTAATCAGCCTGGTTGTGATTTTCCTGGCGGTTCGCGGTTTGGACATCCTGGGAATGGCAAAAACCGCCATGGTGGCTACCATGACCGCCAGCGACCCGCTGGGAGAGATTTCAGCGCAGGAACCGCTGGCTATTTTCTGGGTGCGCCCAATCTTGATGTTTATCGCCGGTTTGCTGCTGGCTTCCTCGGCAGCCCGACCCGGGGATAAAACTCAGGTGGTTTATAGCAAGGAATTAAAAAGCGCCTGGATTACAGTCGGCATACTGGCTGTTGCGACCGTCGTAGCGGTCGTAATTCGCGAATCCGGCCCGGTGGCGGTGCTGCTGCTGAATGCCGACCTGAGGTTTTTTGCCTCGTTACTGGTAGGTGCGCTTTGCGGGGCTGGTCTTGGGGCAGCCATCGAAGTCAGCCTGGTACGTCCTCTGTATGTCAAGTCAGTTTTCCTGGTGATTGCGACATTGGGTTTGGCGAATGTTCTCCGAGAAACCATCATGGTCCTGTGGGATCCGCTGGCTTATCAAATGACCCGACCTCCACTATTTTCACAGCCAGGCAAGGCGGAAAATATTGGTGCGTGGTTCAGTGGGCATAATGTGACGGTGGACATTCTGGGCGTGACCTTCCCTTCTTACCGCCTGTTCATTATTTTATTGGGCGTACTGATGATTATCACGTTAGGTGTGGTGATGAAATACTCCCGGCTGGGAATGATTATCCGGGCGGGTGTCCAGGACCGCACTATGGTTGAGGCGTTGGGAATCAATGTTCGCAAAGTGTTCACCATTGTGTTTATGCTAGGGGCGGCTTTGGCAGCCCTGGGGGGAATTGGCGCAGCGCCATTTATTCCGGTGCAGCCCAATATGGGAGATGCTTATCAACTGCAAGCCTTTATTGTTGTGGTGATTGGGGGTCTTGGCAGCTTCAGCGGAGCCGCGATTGGGGCCCTCTTGTTGGGGCTGGCGCGGGCTTTTGGTGATTATTTTGCCTTGAAGTTCAGTTTATCTCCCGCCATTGCTGAAGCTTCTACAGTCATAATCATGGCGATTGTGCTGCTGGTCCGCCCGGCTGGTTTATTCGGGAAGAAGGAGTAGCCATGACCGCTGCAAAATTAGAAACCACAGCTGCTCCCAAACCATCTAGCGGGTTGATCCACGCCTTACGCGGCGAGGGAGTCGCGATTGTAATCCTGCTGGTGTTTATCCTCTTTCCTTTCCTTTTCGCCTGGTTCACTGGAACTTCAGTTATCGAAGGACCTTCAAAATTCTGGCAGGGGCAACTCATCGTTTTCTTTATCATGGCAGTTTATGCCCTGAGTTATGACCTGCTCATTGGCTACACCGGCATTCTTTCTTTCGGACATGCGGCCTTTTTTGGCGGCGGCGCGTACGCCATAAGCCTGTTTCTTAAGTATGTTGGTGCAAAAATTTCGGCTTCCTACATCGTCACCATTGGCAGTGTGAATATCACCGAGGTTCTCGTGCTGCTTGCAGGCATACTCCTCGTCATCCTGACCGGAATATTACTGGGTTTGTTATTCAGTCTGGTCTCGGCCCGGGTGAAAGGTATTTATTTCGCCATGATCTCGCTGGCGATGGCAGACGCGTTGTTTATTCTTTCTAAATCGACCGATCTTAGCAAGTGGACCGGCGCGGATGAGGGACTGCACGGCGTTCCGATTCCGTTGTGGATCAACCCGACCCAGCATCGGTTGTTATTTTATTTTGTAGCGCTGGCGTTTTGTGTCCTCATGTACCTGGTTGCCCGCCGAGTGGTGGAATCTCCAACCGGCCGCGTATTTGTGGCGGTGCGGGAGAATGAAAGCCGGGTGCGGATGATCGGTTTCAATCCGGTAACCTATCGCACCATGTCTTTTATCGTTGCCTCAGTCATTGCTGGGCTGGCTGGGGGAATGTACGCGCTGTGGAATATGGGAGCCACGCCGTCCATGGTGGGGGTTGGCACCACCATTAATGCGCTGATTATGACGATTCTCGGCGGGGTCGGAACATTGATAGGTCCGATCCTGGGCGCGGGCATCATGCAAATTGTCGGCCAATTCTTCTACCAGTGGTTTGGCGCGCGCTGGCCGCTGGTTTTTGGCATTATCTTCATTGCCCTGGTCCTGTTCCTTCCGAATGGAGTGATCGGCACTTATCGCTTAAAGCGGATGGAGTGGCAGCAGGGTTGGAAACGCTTATGGGGGTTGGTAAGCGAAAAGAAGAGGTAATACTCTACTTCGGGGTTGGATGAGATGGAAAAGGATGCGGCGTTTTATTAGACGCCGCATCCGCATTATATTTGACGGGATTCGACTGCCGGAACTGCCTGTTTTTCAGCCTCAACCTCATCCAATCGGCGATTGATGAAGTTAAAAATCACATCCCCTACGCGCTTGGCGTAAAAACTCAGGCTGGCATGCCCGCATGGCAGCCAGTGGATATCCGGTTCGTCCCAGGCGCGCCACAACGCCGCGGCATTTTGCGGGGTAATGATCGGGTCATGCTCGCCGGCGACCATCACTATTTGTTCCCTGGGTAAGCGCGAGCGGAAATTACCCGGGCTGATGCCAGCCCAGTATTCCTTTAATTCCGAATGGAATATCCCATTTCTGGTTAAACCGCGCCGGATCAGGTAGAACGAGTTACCCGCATAGACGATATCCGAGAGGTCCGCGCCGCCCAATAAGCTGATCAGCCCGGTAGGCCGGTCGTCGACCACCGAAGCCATGCAGCAAGTGAAAGCCCCCAGACTCATACCCGCCAGAAACACCGGCTGACGAACTTCCCGTTGAATCCAGGTAACCAGCGAGCGCACGTCCATTACCCCCTGGCGGAAGGCATTGATCGACCGCACAACGTCTGAGCTCAGGCTGTATTGACCATCCCAGGTGCCCAACGGCGCACGCTGCATGTGGTAAGGCAGCGAAATGTAATAAATGTCCACGCCCTGAGAGGCGGTCAATTCGCCGAATAACCGCAATGGCGCGAAGCTGCCCATCATGTAGCCGTGCACCAATATCAGAGCTGCGCGGCTTTTCCGGCGGGCACGCAAATCGGCCAGGCCGCGGACTGTGTTGTTGACCTCGTCCGGCGAAGTGTAAGCGCTGGGAAAGGCAAATAATGAGCGCACCCGCTCGCCATGAAACACATAGGGCTGCTCGAAAATCAAGTCAGGCGGTTCCGGCGGAATGGCGAAAAAGGATTCTGGGGTGTTGACTTCCCAATTGATCGCGCCGGGAGCGATATGTTGGAACTGGTTGGGAGTACGCCAGTGTTTATAACGGCCAATAGAATATTCAATGGCATTGTCGAAGAGGTGAGCGAAGGCGCGATTCATGTTGTGCGAGGCTGCGGCGAGAAGGGTAGGGAAAAAAGACCAATTAATATTTTCTAGAATTTATTTTTGGATGAGTGCTTGCTTTTCAGCCAGGCGGCGGTTGAAACGGTTCGGGTCGATGATAAACCGTTGGTGCTCCCCCTCGCCAATTTTCTCGACTTCATCCCAGGCTTCAACCTTGAAGGTCAGGCGGCGCCCTTCGACGGATACCAGCTCCGACATAAAGCGGATCTGCATGCCGACCGGTGTGGCTGCCAGGTGGGCGATATTCACGATGGTGCCCACGCTGGTCTGACCTTCCTCCAGGTGCGGCAAGATCATTTCGTGCGAGGTCTTTTCGAGGAAAGAGACCAGCCGCGGTGTCGAGAAGACCTCGGGGAGCGTCCCGCCGCCGGCTGCTCGGGCTGTGTCGCTGTCTTGGACGGTGATGACGATCTGGTGGGTGAGGCCGGGGGCCAAGGGCATGTGAACTCTCCAATAAATCGGCGAATGCGTTAATCGTTGAATTATACCGAATTCAAGCACCAATGCGTCCGATGACTTCGTCCGTTACTCACCTAATTAACATTGCCACATGCCGGCGATTTAATCTTAGCCCATGGCAGCCGTGGCACCGGCTGCTGCCGTTGAGTCGCGGTACATCATAACCATCAGGTACCAGGAAAGCATCACTACCATGGGCAGGTCAGTCAGGCTGGCTGCCGCCGGTTCGATTACCAAAGTTGCCGTGCGTTTAAAAAGGCCGCCGATATCCTTATAGCTAAGAATCAATTCGTCACGGTCGTTCGCCAGTTCCAGCCGCGTCTGCCAGAAGTTGGTAGAAGCTCGAAAAAGGCGCCCATCCGGCATTTCCAGCGTGCCCCCACCGGACCAGGTATTGTTGCGGAATGACGCCACCTCCGTTTCAGAATCGCAGCGGCGAATACTCACCCGCGTGGCGAAAAAGCCGACCCGCTTGAAGGTCCAGCAGCCATTGGCTGTCTCTGCGACCGCCAACGTACCCCAGGATGAGCGAAAATGCAGGCTTCCCAGCAGCGATGCTCCGCTTTTGAGCTCGTATTCTTCCTTGAAAGCGTTGGGCTGTGTCCAATTCATTTCCTGGTGAATGGCGCGGGAGATAACTTCCATGGGTATCCTCCTGATTATCTGCTAGACCCCACCGGTCAGATTTATTGTAGCATCCCCGGCCGGCAATTCAATAGGGCGGGGATGACGTCACATAATAAGGGTACACACGCTGGTTGCTTCACAATATGTGACATTCTGCAGTTTGTTTGTGACAAATCACACTTATGGAAAACGGATCGCCTTCTTATAATCATTCCTATATCAAGCTATATATTCTTATAACAAATTATGACAGACATACTAACCACCCGCCAAGTTCAGGACATTCTTAAGGTCGACCGCATCACCATCTACCGCATGCTGCAGGATGGCCGTCTGAAAGGCATTAAAGTCGGTTCCCAGTGGCGCTTTACCACTCAGGAAGTCGAGCGCCTGTTGAGCGGGGAACGTCCGCAGGAAGCCTTCCCGGTTGATTCCGGTACTGTCTTCCCGGTGCATTGCGTCCAAACCATCCAGGATCTGCTTTCCGGCGTCAGCCAGATGAGCGCCATCGTTCTGGATGTCAACGGTGTGCCGGTGACCGAATGGAGCGCCCAGGTGGGATTGAGCCGCATGGTGACTGGTACAGCTGCCGGACTGGATGACCTCCACCAGGCCTGGCAGGCTTTTGCCGCCAGCCCGGATACCGCATTCGTAGGTCCCGCTGGACTGACCGCCGTTACTGCGCCGATACATGGCAATGGGGTGTTGGTTGGCTGGTTTTTGGTTGGGCAGGTGTTCACCAAGCCGACCGACTTGCTCTGGACCTCGACCTTATCGGCTCGCTACGGAATCCAGGTCGATCTGCTGGAGGCTGCCGCCGCGGAAGTTGCCGTGGTGAGCCGTGAACAATGGCAGCAGATGGAAGGTTGGGCATTAAAAGCCGCCCACGCGGTGGAAAGCATTCTGGGTGAACGCACCCAATTTATGCAGCGATTGCAAAAAATTGCAGATCTTACTCAATTAGCCTAGAGAGGGTACTGAATGAAAACATTTTTGGTTCTTGGAGCGGGAACTGCTGGCACGATGATCGCCAGAAAGATGGCGTCGAAGTTAGATTCGCGTCAGTGGAAAGTTGTTCTGGTGGATAAAGATGAAAAACACTATTATCAGCCAGGGTTCTTGTTTCTGCCGTATGGTTTGTACACTGAACAAGATGTGATCCAACCCAAACGTAAATACATTCCCGAAAAAGTGGAATTTATTATCTCTACGATCGAAATGGTTGAACCTGATCAATCGCGGGTTAAGTTGGCTAATGGTCAAACTATTTCTTATGACCAGATGGTAATCGCTACCGGTGTAGACATCCATCCTGAACAAACAGAAGGATTATTGGACGGCGGCGGGTGGCGGAAAAATATCTTTGACTTTTATACATACGAAGGCGCAGCTGCTCTTGGTAAACATCTAAAGAATTGGGATGGTGGGCGGTTTGTTGTCAATGTCGTAGAAAATCCGATCAAGTGCCCGGTAGCACCGCTTGAGCTGCTCTTCCTGGCTGATTGGTGGTTCACAAAACGAGGCATGCGCAATAAGGTTGAGTTGGTTTTCGCAACTCCCTTACCCGGTGCCTTCACCAAACCCATTGCTGCCAATGCTTTAGGAGCCATGCTCCAACGGAAAAATATCCATGTCGAAGCAGACTACAACATTGGAACCGTTGATACAGGTAGAAACGTTATTTCTTCGTGGGACGAGCGCGAGATCCCTTACGATCTGCTTATTACCATTCCGACGAATATGGGCGCAGAATTTGTGAAGCGATCGGGAATGGGTGATGAATTAAACTTCGTTCCGGTAGATAAATTTACGCTCCAATCGCCAAAATGGGAAAACATCTGGGCAATGGGTGATGCGAACAATATCCCAACATCCAAAGCCGGAGCCGTTATCCATTTTCAAATGGAAACTGTCGTTAATAACATTCTTCAACATATTCAGGGAAAACCGGTATCCCATAAATTTGACGGACATGCCAGCTGCTACATCGAGTCTGGTTTTAACAAAGGCGTTTTGATCGATTTTGATTATAACCAGGAACCACTCCCTGGTAAGTATCCATTGCCCATTGTGGGACCATTTACTCTCCTTGGCGAAACAATGATCAATCACTGGGGCAAATTAGCGTTCAAGACTCTATATTGGAACATGATGTTACAAGGCATCGCGGTTCCATTGCCGAACAAATTTAGCATGGTCGGGAAACAACAACTTTCGGCTGGCGTAACATCCGATTAACGAAGTATCGCCTCATCTTGCGATTTGAAATTGTTAAATCAAATAATTTAGGAGACTGAAATGACTGATCTTGTGAACGTTGCATTCAATGCAGAAGGATTTATGACGGATCCTACCCAATGGACCAAGGAAATTGCTGAAATCCTGGCCAAACAGGAAGGGATCGAAGTATTGACCACCGAACATTGGAAGATCATTGACTACTGCCGAACGACCGGGCTGGCCAGCGGTAAAGCACCAACATTGCGCCAGATTACGGTGGGCACGGGCATTACGACCAAAGATTTATTCGCGTTGTTCCCCAAAGGCCCGGCAAAGAAAGTTGCCAAGATCGCCGGTCTTGGCAAGCCGGAAGGCTGTGTTTAATTCATTATTTGGAAAAGCGGAGATATATTAATGGAATCTGAACAACGCAAAATTGCATTTATTTGTTCCAAGGGCGACCTGGATATGGCCTACCCGGCGCTGGTGATGGGTTGGGCAGCTCTCGGCAATGGCATTGATGTCACCCTCTTTTTTACCTTCTGGGGTATGGATATGATCACCAAAGACCGCCAGAAGCACCTGGAATTGGCGCCGGTCGCCAATACCAGTATGAAGATGCGCCTGATGGGTCTGCCAACCGGAACACTGGGTATTCCCAACCTGCTAGGGATTATTCCCGGCATGACAGCCTTTACATCCTGGTTCATGAAGAAAAAGATGGCCAAAGTAGGCGCTCCGCCGGTAGATGAATACCTGCAAATGCTGGTGGATGCCGGTGCGCACCTGTATGCCTGCAAAATGTCAGTCGATATGTTCGGCTTGACCAAAGAGGACTTTGTCGAAGGCGTTGAAGACATCGTCACCGCCGGCGACTTTATGGATATGACCGAAGGTTCGCAGATCATATTTATCTAAAGCCAATTCTTGTCAGGGCGTGGGGATGCGTCCGGACTTTCACGGGGGACGAAAAGACTTCTGCCACCCAGCAGAAGTCTTTTCACTTATTTCCCCCTGGAGTTCTTCACCGACTACCAAAACAAGGTATGGACGCGCCCGTTGCCCGACGAGCGTTCCTTTTCCCCAACCAATGGGAATATGATTTGGGTCTCCAGTTCATTGGGCGGGGTGACCGCCGGGTCGTTCAGATAAAACTCGTACGACACGCCGGTCGGTTCGCGCCCCTGACCCTCTATGTAGGTGTTCAACTGCTGGTACACGGTTGCCAGATCTTGATACGGACCGGTGTACAGGCATACGCCAGCGGGTCCGCCGGGAATGATGTTTGCCATCACCTCTCCGTTGCCAGCCAGGTTGTCCTGAACCGGGAAGCCAATCTCGACTGAGGAATCGCGCAGATCCAGGTTGTAATAGCCCACAAAGGCCGGTCCGCTGGGCTGTGCTCCAATATGCTCAAGATATTGCCCGACCCTCATAAGCGACTGCAAGATCGTTTCTGGGAGGTCGTTCATGCTGGTTCGGGTTTGAATCGATAGTACGGGCTGATCTTCCCGCATGACAATGGATAAGGTGTGTGACATGCTGGCCTTCCTTTTGAAATTGCTGGAACGGGTTGATAGCGTTAATTATAGAATAAACGTTCTAATTTGTCAAGACCCAGGTGGGTAAAACCCCGCTAAATTCGGGTTAAAAAACTTTCGGAATGTTGCTAAAAAACCTTGACATAATTTCAACTATTTTTCAAAATATGTGGTATATTAATGTCAATCTGCATGGATTTGTGCATTAACCGCCAGGCCAATAAGAGATCTGGCGGGCTTTTTTAAGTAAGGATAAGGAAGGTTAGGAACTCGAGCAGGAATGGAAACCAAACTATACGTTGGGAACCTCTCGTACAATACGACAGAAGACGGTTTGCGCACGTTATTTGCCCAGGCTGGAACTGTAGTAGCTGTTGACGTAATTAAGGACCGCATGACGGGCAGCTCTAAAGGGTTTGCTTTTGTGCAGATGAGCAACCAGGCTGAAGCAGAAAATGCCATTCGCATGTTCAATGGTTATTCGCTCGACTCAAGGGACCTTAAGGTCAATGTCGCTCGCCCCAAAGAAGAAACTGGGCGCGGTGGCGGCGGCTTCGGTGGACCTCGCCGCGGTGGTGGTGGCGGCGGTGGTTATGACCGCGGTGGTCAAGGCAACCGCGGTGGTGATCGTCGTGGTGGTAGCGGCGGACAAGGTCGCTATTAAGATTTTTTGTTTTTGATACAAGGAGATTTACAGAATGTCAGAACGTGTTACCGGAACCGTCAAATGGTTCAACAGCACCAAAGGTTATGGTTTCCTGGCTCGTGAGAATGGCCCGGACGTCTTCGTTCACTTCAGCGCAATCCAGAGCACGGGTTACCGCACCCTGGAAGAAGGCCAGAAGGTCGAATTCACTATTGAAAAAGGTCCAAAGGGTTTGCAGGCCGCGAACGTCACAGTACTCTAATCCCGCAATGAACCTGGAACAGCCCCGCCGCAAAGCGGGGTTGTTTTTTTATTAATTGAAAATAGCATGTGTCGATGCAGCGCAAATCACAAAATTTGCGCTACTCGATACCCGACAACATCACCATATTGACCCTGGCGCAGCGGTCGCGAATTTGTTTGACCGCACTGTATTCCGGTGACGCTTCCCAGGTTTTGGCTTGCTCCAGGCTGTCGAATGCCAGCAGCACCAGGCGCTCCGGTTTCCACTCGCCGTGTAAAGATTCTGTATGGCCGCCGCGGGCCAGATATCGCCCGCCGTACTGCGCCACGATCGGCGGGGTGCGCCGTTTGACCTCCTCGTAAAGCGCGGGGTCAGTGATGGTAATGTCAACCACGACATAAGCGGTCATAATAACCTCAGTATGAAAAATTCAGTTGGAAAGTATCTTAGGGGCGACTCTCGAGCCGCACGATTGCTTGATTACTAGGGAAGGGCTATCCCTCGTCCCGATCCGCACCAGCGATATCCAGTACGCATTCAGCCGGATAAACATTGGCTTCACCGGCTGAGTGATTAGGGTACCATACCTGGGCGAAAAACGGATTGAGCCGGGCTTCCTCGTCATAATTCCAGGCGGGTGGCAGACAATCCGGGCACCAGTGACCGGCTTTGAGGATGGTGTACGGCGTGCCCTGGAAGCGGTGACCGCGGGCGCAGCGCCACTGGACCGGCGTATACAACCCGCCGTTCCAGTCTAGCGACAGGCACTCACCGCCGCGGTAGGCTGCTGCATGCTGCAGGTCTGCCAACTCAAGCTGCACCTTTTCTTCATCATAGCCGTGATCCAGAATCAAAGCAGCCTGCTGGGGATCGGTGTTGGGCATATCGATACCCCAATCGGCTATCGATTCGTATTCCGCATAATCTTTATAAAAAGCACTGATGCGCGCGTCATTGCGTTCCGAATACCATTTCAACGGTCCGTTGCGGTGTTCACCCGCCAGACGCTTCAGAATCGTGTAAACCTTCTGCTCGATAAATTCCCTGAAGCCCGCCAACCGGCGGCTGAAGAAACGCAACAACTTGAAAGTAAACGGCATATTGTTCAGCAGTTTTTGCTTGTATGATTGCATATCATCCCGCCAATAATGCAGGTGGGCATTGGCCTGCAGGCTGTCGAGATAAAACTGCATGTGAAAATTGCGCAGCGCGAACCACTTCCGCTCGCTGACCGCTTGAATCCCCGACAAACCCAGCAGCTGCACCGCCAGGTTCTGGTAATCGGCAGCCGAAATGCGCATACCGGGACCGCCGCCCATGTTATACACCCGCCGCCAGAAATCCGAATCGTCCGGGATTTCCAAAGTGTTGACCATGCCGTAACCGGCATCGCTGGACGAGATATTTTCCATAAAAGCGTTGATGGGCATGTGGAACATGATTGGGTCGCGCAAGCGCAGCAGGGCATCGAAGCGGGTTGGCATGATGAAAGTCATACGCAGCACGGCCCAATGCCGAATCTGGGACTCCAACACAATGCGCTCGCCGGCAATTTTGGTGACCGCGTAGAAATCGAAAATGGACGGTTTGAGTGGATCTCCCACCCGCCCCCAATGGATGGGGGGCGGACGGTCGCCGGTGGCAGCCACCGTGGAAGTATGCACCAACCGGATGCGCGCGGCGCCGTCCGGCTCGGCCTGGATGGCATTGACAATGTGCTGCACCGCGGTAGTATTCACCGCCCGGGCGGTCTCGGGATAGTAATCGGCTGCCGGCGAGATGAATGCCATGGCATTCAATACCCAATCGGCGCCGTGAATGGCCTCCACCACATCAGCATAGCAGGTGGCGTCCCCCCACACGATTTTCAGACCCTGCCCTTCGACGATGCCGCAGCCAGGTATGGAATGAATCCCGGCAGCTTTTTCGTAGGCTGAAAATAATTTTTTCTCGCGCCCGGCTGGCAGCAGCAGCAGCGTGATCTCTATCGCCGTACGCCGCTTCCATAATTCCTTAAATACTTCGTATCCCATGGTGCCGGAGGCGCCAAAAAGCACCACCCGTGGTTTGTCGATGCTCAAAATCCCTCCCTGTATGCCGGCAGATGCCATACACTGGCAATCCCCCGTGGTTTACAAGAATTTCATGCGCAGGCGGGAAATCCGCGGAGAAACAGACTTTCCCGATGGCACGACGCGCTTTATTTCAAATATAAGCGCTGCAAGGTCCGCGGGGGTGTGACTCAGGGTAGAGTTCCAGTCACATTAGGTAGCGGTGATATTTAAATTTATAGAATAGTTTTGAGGTCGTCCAGAATTAATTTACGGTCGTCGGCTTTTTCGACTAGCTCTGCCAGCTCGCTGCTTTTCTCAATACACCACTCTGCCTGTGCGCGATTTCCGGCAGAGGCTTCCGCGCGTGCCAGAGCCTCATAGGCATAAGCCTGGTAGAAGGGCGGCTGGCCGATGGAAAAATCCAGCGCCATTTGGGCATAACGGCGGGCATTCTCCGGTTGTTTGAGTACCGCATATACCCGCGCAGCCTGCCAGGCGCCGACGGATTTATTCTTGTCGGTACAATCCGGCCGCTGATTCCAATGCCACAATGAAGCCAGGCAAGTTTGCAGCATGGCTTCATCTTCCTCGGCGGTGCGGTCGACCTTGTCGAGCAGGTCCCAGGTGTGGTTGAAGCAATAGACGCTGAAATAGCGGTGAACCGCTTCCGGTGTCGATAAATCCGGCGTCTGACTCACGGCGTGGTGACAGGTTCCGAGATGCGCAGCAGACTGTAACCAAATGCCAGGCAAAAGACCAAATAGAGAGCCGCGATTACCCACCCGAAAGCGTTAATCGTGCCAGAAAGCGTTTCCCGCACCGCCACAATCACCGCCAGGGCATCTCCAACAAATACGGCGCTGGCCAGCATGCGCATATAATGTGCCTCATGAACGGAGCGGGTCAGCCACAAGATCAGTCCAACCAAAAACATGGTTGCGCCGAAGAAGCGGGATATAGCCAACCCGGCCGCATCGGTTTCGGCTCCAAGTAGTAACAATGCTGCTGCTGGAACCAGCAGGAATCCCAGTCCGGTGATGAGCGACACGACTGCTTTTACACCCATCCATGCCCTGATTTTCATATTGACCTCTTTCTGCCAGAGATAGCATCTGCCGGGTCACTGGACGAAAACCCCGCATACAACTCCAGCGCTTGGCGTACCTGTCACATAATTATAAATAAATATACTCAATAATCCTCAATATTCAAGCGCATCCGTGAAACTGGGGGTCAATTGCCGGATATTGCCTGTTTAAGGCTCAATTTCGACCAGTAAACCGGGGTGATCGGACACTGGCGAGACAATATATTCGGCGGAGGTGATCTTCATCCCCGGCGAGACGAATATGTGGTCGATCAAGCGTTCCGGGTCGAGGCCGGCAGTCAGCGGCGAGCCGGCTAAAACCCAGGCACTGTCTAGTGTTTGGGTGGTCAGCGCATACTGCTCGGTGCTTGGCCTGAAGTTAAAATCACCCATAGCGATCACATTCTGCTTGCCCGCCAGTTCTTCGAGGACCTGCTGCTGCTGAATGATCGGACCGCCGTTGCCAAGGTGGGTGACCAGAACATGAAACCGTGTGCCGCCGACCACAACGTCAGCACTGATGGCTGCCGTCTGTTCGCCAACGCTGAACATGTAGAAGGTTTGCGGATTTTCCAATGGGTATCGCGAGAGCAAAGCAATGCCAAAGGTGCCGCTGACTGTTTTTGGCCCGTAGTAAGTGTACATGTCCAGGCCTTCCGCCAGGGTGCGCACAACATCTCCATTGCCGCCGGAAAACCGCGCCACATCCGATTCCTGCAATCCGACCAGGTCTGGCTCCAATCCGCGGATAACTTCCAGCTGCTGCTGGTAGGCGCGCTTGCCAACTTCGTCATATCCTTGCTGGATGTTATAGGTCACCACCCGCAGCGATCCTGGCTGAGAAGAAACCACCGGCGTTGGGTGATTGAGCACTGCGGATAACACCGCCAGCACCAGGGCAGTCACCACCAGCGGCACGAACATTTGACGCACAGATAGATGCATACCCGGGATTTTGGTATCGGTTACCCACAGCATGGGTACGGCCAAACCTAACCCGCCCAACAGGAACACCAGCCAGAAACGGTCGCGGAACCAAGGTCCGACCACCGGGATGTAGTCGTACACCGTGGTGAAAACCTGAGCCAGCACGAATATCAAAAACACCAGCGCTGCGATGGCGAAACCGCCGGCCAGTTGACGGCTGGAAGGCCGCCGGCGCGTGAATTCAGCGCTGAGCAGGATGAAATCGATCAAAATAATCGGGCACAACAGGATCATGATAAACAGCGGAATTTGACCCAGCCAGGAGACTGCAGACTGATAAAGCGGGAAAGCACCGCTTTCCACGGGAAAAGACACCTGGTTGAGCAGAATTGCAGCCGTTCCGGACGCCAGGAAGAGCAGGTTCCAGCCGAGGATGACGACGCGTGGAATCAGGCGCAGTACGTCACCCGCCAACAGTGCGATGAAAACGCTCAAGGTTATCCCCAGGGTCAGTAATATCAGGCGGTAATCGACCGCGCTCCATCGCGCCAGCACGGTTGGACTGGTAAAGGCAAAATACAGTACAAACAATGCGCCCAAGAATCCGCAGCTCAACGCCGCTGTCGGGCAAAAACGCACCTTTGGGGTAATATCCTCGGCCTCGGGCTGGAGTTTGACGCACAATAGCATTATCACCGACGCCAGCAATACCGCACACAGCAGCCAGCTGATCCAGGGTGTAAGTAAGGAAATATCGCTGCCAGCGCCGAGCGTGCGCAGCAGCACAGAAAGTGCCAGGGCGGCTGTCAGCCCGACGCCCATTTCCAGACCGTTGACTGGTTCTTTACGCCGCAGGTTAGCCACCAGGATGGGAAAAGTTACCAGCAGCAATCCTACGCCTAAACCGCTCGCCAGCATCTTGCCGCTGGGGTCGAGCACCACTTCCATCGCCCGCAGCAGCGCGATCCCGCCCGCCAGCACCAGCCCGGTTCGCAGCGGGATACGGCGTTTAAAGATTAATAGAAATAAAGGGGAGAAGAAAAAAAGAACGCTCACGATCTCTGGCGGGATATTGGTACCCAGCAGACCAAACGTGTAAATGGTTTCAATAAAATCCGCTGTCAGTTGAAAGAACAGCAAAAACAGTAAAGTGAAAAACAGGGTGAATTTCCAGGCAGACTGGGATTGAGCGCGGGTAGTTTCCATGGCAACTCCAATTGAAACGGAAGATAGCAGAATTATAGGATTGAACCTGTTTGAGCGCACGCGAATTATCGCGGTATACACAGGCGAGGGAGAGTCTTTCCGGGTCAACACTGCCAGACTTTGGCTTCGATCCCTGCCAGAACACTTTAGAGTCAATTATCGTATATAGCTTTATCAAGAAGGACAAAGAATTTTGGGAGGGAAAAATGTTTTTAAAATGGTTGCTGGCTCTGGTTTTGATCGCCCACGGTATCGGGCATATCACCGGTGTCTCGGCTTTCTGGACCACGTTGCCGATGGGTTTTAACCAGAATCCGTGGATCTTCGGCGCTGGCGGCACGCTATCCAGCCTTGTGGGGCGGATTTTTGGGGTGATATGGCTGGCTGCGACCGTCATCTTCATCGCAGCCGGGGTGGGATTGCTCACCAATCAGGCCTGGTGGACCAGCGCTGCTATCATTGGCGCTGTTGTATCGCTGCTGGCGATTGTTCCGTGGTGGAATACAGTCACTTTAGGCGTCAAGATGGGTGCCCTGCTGGACGTCGCGATTCTGGCCGGATTGTTAACCCCTTTAAAGGCCTGGGTATTTCAAGTCTTTAAACTGTAACGTAAATATTGCCAGCTTTAAAACGAAACCGGGGAAGGTGTACTTCCCCGGTTT
>Ga0209619_10000126_pt1 | contig 45436 bp, 48 predicted proteins | sample Rifsed16ft3_FD_184011 | JGI IMG/M metagenome (GOLD analysis project Ga0209619, IMG submission 184011) | Soil microbial communities from Rifle, Colorado, USA - sediment 16ft 3 (version 2) | ecosystem: Environmental > Terrestrial > Deep subsurface > Rock core/Sediment | place: Rifle, Colorado... | reverse complement strand
TTTTGCAGTCAACACCCAAGGATTGTTAAGTCCAAATGCTACGGCAGCGGCAGCCTTTAATGAAAATGTTATGATTGAAATTAACATTGACAATACAGGTGATAATGTAGAAGACTTGGTAATACAAGCAGTCAAAAAAGGAGACAAAATGTATTTCTTCGGACCATATGCTCCTTCAACTACCGGAACATCCAGCACGATTAAAACGAGCGAGGCTTCAGGAAGTGTGGCGATCTCAACTTACGGAGCGACTCCGGTAACTTCAACAGAAAACGGAATGAAATTTTTCGCAGGGCCAAGAGACGATCCATTCTTTTTTGACTTGGGTCAGTTCCAAGCGATCCTTGGAGGAACAGCGTCAGGTTTTAACAATCCAGGGACAGACACTTTTGCCGGATCAAACGTACTTTCAGTAGTAGTTGAGGTTCCAAAGGCAATGTTAGGTACCGCAAGCACTTTGAATGTGTGGTCAGAAACTAAGAAAAAACAATAGTAAATTTTATTCAAAAAATTAAAAATTATGAAAGCAAATAAATTCAAAATCATAACACTGGCACTTGTATGTGCGGTAGCTACAGTAAGCTGTAACAATGACGATAATAATGATTCTATGGCAAGCGCAGACTTCTCTGGGACATATATGCAACAAGATCAAATGGCAAGACCAGCGATAAATACTGTATTTATTGCATCAGGGCAGCCTAAAGACGACTTCAATGCAACAATTCCGTCAATGATGGGAGCAAATTACCAATCTATTTTCGAGTCTAGACTGTTGGCTTTAAACCCAGCGTTTACAACTAACGCATTAGGATTGACAGCAACTCAATTTACTGGAGTTCTTGCTACAGATGTTTTAAATGTTTCAACAACCGGGAAAACCACTTTCTTCGACGGAACTAACGTTTTGACTGGAAGAGCATTAGCTGATGACGTAATTGACGTAGAATTATTATTAATCTTCGGAGGTACAGATGGTGCGGCTAATCCTGGACTTACTTCTGACCACGTGGATGCGAATGACAAAGCATTTACTTCTTCATTCCCTTACTTGGCGGCTGCCTGGTAAGATTATAGAAAAAAACAGGGTACTTCATCAATTAGTACTCTGTTTTTTTTCAAAAACAAACAAACAAACAAAAAACAAATAAAAAAAACAGATTATGAAACCTTATAAAGTTATCCCCGCCCTGGTTTTTACAATCCTTTTTATTTTCGCTTGCGATAATAAACCAACCCAAATTACAAAAGCCTCCGATTACAATCAATATCTGCACATGGCAGGAAATGAATCGATTGATTTTGTAAACAAAGAAATTAACTTTTGGCAATCTAAATATGATGCAGCTCCAAACCAAAAAACATATTTGGGTATCATTGCGTCAAAATATGCGACACTTTTTGAATACACGGGAAACATAAAAAACCTATATAAAACCGAAAACTTACTAACGCAATCAAACGAAGCGAGTAATTATTCCAGTGTTTCAACCATTCGCTCTCTGGGGCGAAATTATATCGCGCAACACCGCTTTAAAGAAGCCTTGGTTCTAGCCAAAAAAGCACTCGCTATTGGCGAAGGGCGTATAGAAACACAAAAATTACTTTTTGATGTGCAGATGGAATTGGGGAATTTTACTGAAGCCGAAACAAATTTGAATGCCATTAAAGACATGAAGGATTTCGATTACTTGATACGTTTGGCCAAATGGAATGACCACAAAGGCGATTTAAAAACCGCAATCACTTTCATGGAAAAGGCGAGAGATATTGCAGAAAAGGAAGACAACAAAACACTTAAAATATGGTCATATTCAAATCTTGGTGATTTTTACGGTCATGCAGGAATGATACAAGAATCATACGACAGTTACTTAAAAACATTAGCAATAAATCCCAATTATTCCTATGCCCTCAAAGGAATCGCTTGGATTGTTTTTTCTCATGAGAGAAGCACAAAGGAAGCAAAAAGAATTGTGGAAGCTATTGAGGTTACGCACAATACCCCAGATTTCTTTTTATTGAAATCTCAAATCGCCCAATTTGAAGGAAATAAAAAAGAAGCCGATTTAAATGAAAAGGCCTATTTCAATATGTTGAACGCGAATAATTACGGCGCGATGTACAATAAATACAACACTTTAATTTATGCAGATGAAAAAGAAAATGCCGCAAAAGCACTTGAAATAGCAAAAATCGAAGTGGATCACAGGCCTACTCCAGATTCCTATGATTTATTGGCTTGGTCTTATTTAAATACGGGGGAGAATAAGAAAGCATTGGAAATTGCCAAAGCCCATGTGATAGGCAAATCATTCGAGCCAAAAGTGCAATACCATTTGGCTATGATCTACAAAGCTAATAATATGGCTCAAAAAGTAGCGCCAATCAAGGAAGAATTGCTTTCTAGCATTTATGAAATGGGACCAAACTTTGAGAAAAAGGTAAATCAATTATAATCTGCATATGAGGTATCTTTTAACATTCATACTTTCCGTTTTTGGATTAGTATCGTACAGTCAGGTTCAAAAAGGAGTGGTAGTGGATGAGTTTGGTAATGCGATCGAGAACGCATACATCGTAAACACAAATTCAGATAGTCATGCGCATACAAACGAATTGGGAATGTTCAGCATCGACAAGTCTGCAGTGGGTGACATCCTAAAGCTAAGTGCTTTGGGATATAAAAAAATGAATTATACCGTTTCTGAAGCTGAAAACAGAATCGTATTGGAAGACGATATTTTTAGATTGAATGAGATTGTCATTCAACAAAAAGTGTCCGCTATGAATGTCATTTCAAAAATTGATTTGGAGACAACACCAGTGAATTCTTCCCAAGAAATTCTTAGAAAAGTGCCTGGACTATTCATAGGGCAACATGCAGGCGGGGGCAAAGCGGAACAAATATTCCTGAGAGGTTTTGACATCGATCACGGAACGGACATAGCCATTTCTGTAGATGGAATGCCAGTAAACATGGTTTCACATGCACACGGTCAAGGCTATGCCGATTTGCATTTTGTGATCCCTGAAACAGTAGAAAAAATAGATTTTGGAAAAGGCGCGTATTATGCGGACAAAGGGGATTTTGCAACCGCAGGATACGTAGCCTTCCAAACTCTCGAGAAATTAACTAAAAGCAGTATTAGCGTAGAGGCGGGACAGTTTGACACACTTAGAACAGTAGGTTTGTTCGATCTCTTGGGAAAAAAGAAAAAACAAAGCGCCTATATCGCTGCAGAATATATTCTAACGGATGGCCCGTTTGATTCACCCCAAAATTTCAACAGGGTAAATCTGTTAGGAAAATACTCGGCTATCCTAGATGATAATGGCAAGGTTTCGATATCTGCCTCTCGTTTTGCCAGTATGTGGGATGCTTCTGGTCAAATACCACAACGATTGGTAGATAGCGGAACTATTTCCAGATTTGGCTCTGTTGATGATACCGAGGGGGGGAATACTTCCAGAACAAATATAAATGCTAGTTTTAGCAAGCCAATTGATGAAAATACGTTCTTGAAGGCGAATGTTTTTTATTCAAAATATGAATTTGAACTGTATTCTAACTTCACTTTTTTCATGGAAGACCCCATTAATGGAGATCAGATTAAGCAAAGAGAGAAAAGGAATATTTACGGAATGAATGCGGAACTAAACAAAAAAATAAAAAATACCGATTGGGATGTGTTGTTTCAATTGGGTCTCGGTTTCCGTGCCGATGCAACGACTGATTCGGAACTATCTCATACTTTGAATAGAAGTACCATATTAGAGAGAATTAAGTTGGGAGATATTGATGAAGCCAATGGATTTACTTATTTGAATTCAGAAATAAAATGGGGAAAATTGCTTATTAATCCAGCAGTACGATTGGATTATTTTAAATTCAACTATCAGGATAAACTCGCTCCAACCTATAGGACTCAGTCAGAAAGTGAAGTGAAGCTTTCTCCAAAATTGAATTTTATCTATTCTGAAAATAATGACCTTCAGTTTTTTGTAAAATCAGGGATGGGTTTCCATTCTAATGACGCTAGGGTAGTAGTCCAAAACAACGGAAAACAAATTTTGCCGACAGCAATTGGAACTGACGTAGGAACAATTTGGAAACCATTCCCAAAATTGATTGTGAATTCTGCTTTGTGGTATCTGTATTTAGAGCAAGAATTTGTTTATGTAGGTGATGCGGGAATTATTGAACCCAGCGGAAAGTCAAAACGCATGGGAGTCGATTTGGGTTTGCGTTACCAACTGAATGACTATTTGTATTTTGATGCCGATGCTAATTATACATATGCAAGAAGCATTGACGAACCAAACGGTCAAAATTACATTCCGTTGTCTCCAGATTTCACCTCCACAGGCGGATTAAGTTTTCAAAAATGGAACGGATTTTCGGGAGGCTGGCGTTATCGCTATTTAAAAAGTCGCCCAGCAAATGAGGATAATTCCATAGTTGCAAAAGGATATGCCATAGCTGATCTCAATATAAATTATACCTACAAAGATGTCGCATTTGGTGTTTCGATGGAGAATTTGTTGAACACAAAATGGAATGAAACGCAATTTGCAACAGAATCAAGATTGCAAAATGAACCCAATAGTGCGGAAGAAATACATTTTACGCCTGGAACTCCTTTTTATATGAAAGCAAAAATCAGCTATGCATTCTAATGATAAATTTGATTGGTTTGTTTTTAAGCCTAACGTTTTTTTTGACGTTAGGCTTTTGCTTTTTAACATTTGTTCATCAATAATTAAAAGTTAATACGAAGTATAATTATTACAATTTGTTTATTTTTATAAAAAAATATAAATATGAAAAACCTATTATTTGTGGCGAGTATTGCACTACTACTTTTTAGTTGCCAGAATCATGCACAAAACAAAAAAACGGATATGAATAAAACCGAAATAGCCATGACAAAACAAAATATCTACCAATTTAAAGTGGAAGATTTATCAGGAAACATTTTTGACTTTGCTACCCTTAAAGGGAAAAAAGTAATGATTGTAAATACCGCTTCAAAATGCGGACTCACGCCACAGTACAAAGACTTGGAAGCTATTTACAAAGAATATAAAGACAAGGGTTTTGTGATCGTGGGATTCCCAGCCAATAATTTTGCATCTCAGGAGCCGGGAACAAACGAAGAGATTGCCTCTTTTTGCCAACTTAATTATGGCGTAACTTTCCCCATGATGGATAAAGTATCGGTAAAAGGGGACGATATGTGTGAAATGTATCAGTTTTTGACGCAAAAATCTAAAAACGGATTACAAGATTCCGATGTAGCATGGAATTTTCAAAAATACCTGATTAATGAAAACGGGGAACTGGAAAAAGTGATTTCTCCAAAAACAGTACCGACAGATCCTGAAGTTATAAACTGGATTAAGGCATAGTTTAATCTACAAAAAAAGCCGAAAATTCGCAGACTATAAAAACGACTTGGTTTTATATCTGCGAATTTTCGGCTTTTATATGTTTTTTAAGTTCGATTTAAGCCTTTTATTCCAATATCAATTGCAGAAAAACGGAATTCAGCCAACGGTCAAACTTATATCCTGATTCTTTGATGGTACCTGCTATTTCAAAGCCATATTTTTGGTGAAAAGCAATGCTTCCTTGGTTTTCAGAATCAATAACACCAATCATGGTGTGGTAACCTTCTTCTTTTGCCAATTGGATAAGTTCTGCCAAAAGCAGTTTCCCAGCGCCTTTTCCCATAAATTCTTCGGCCACATAAACAGAATGCTCTACGGTATGTTTATAGCCTTCCTTGTGCCTGAATGAGCCGTATGTCGCATATCCAATGGGGGCATTCTCGTATTCGGCCACAATTACGGGCAAACCTTGAGCTTCTTTTTCATCAAACCATAATTTTTGGGTTTCAAAATCATGTGGCTCATAATCATAATTAGAAGTGCTGTGCAGTATCTGGTGATTAACAATTTCCAATATCGTGTCTATATCCGAAAAAACGGCAGTCCTAATCTTGATTTCCATCTTAATTCTATTTTTATCCAAAATTAAGAAAACTATTTAAGATTAGAGAAAAACCTTTGCAATTTGTATCTTTGGTTCTTTGAAACAAAAACGATGATTTACCCCAAAATACCTTTAGCGCAAAGCATTATTCAAACTTGTTTGGCCAAAGGAATCACTACCATAATAATTTCTCCAGGTTCGCGAAATGCTCCTTTAACAATTGGTTTTGCCAGCAATGACGCATTTAGCTGTTATAGCATCGCAGACGAGCGCTCGGCAGCATTTTTTGCTCTGGGAATCGCACAGCAAACCAAAAATCCAGTTGCGCTGGTTTGTACTTCGGGTTCGGCATTGCTGAATTACTATCCTGCTTTTGCCGAAGCATTTTATAGCCAGATTCCAATGATTGTGATTTCTGCTGACCGTCCGCAAAGTAAGATTGATATTGGTGACGGACAAACCATCCGACAGGAAAATGTATTTTTGAACCATTCGTTGTATAATGCTAATTTGGATGAAGCCGTTTCGATTGATAATGATATAAAAATCAATGAAGCCATAAATACAGCCATCGACAAGAAAGGTCCCGTGCATATCAACGCACCCTTTGAAGAGCCACTGTACCAAACGGTTTCAGAACTTTCTGTTGCCGTAAATACTATCGCTTCCGCAAATGAAACTCGGACGATTTCCATTGATGATTTGGCAGAATTCGCGTCTATTTGGAACGATTCAGCTCGGAAAATGGTTTTGGTTGGAGTCAACGACCCAAATGTTGTCAGCGACAAAACTGTTGAAGCCTTGGCAGGCGACAAATCGGTTGTTGTTTTGACCGAGACGACTTCCAATCTGCATCATCCTTCCTTTATTAACAACATCGACACCATAATCACTCCGTTTACAAATGAAGATTTTGAAGAATTTTGTCCAGATCTTTTAATAACTTTTGGTGGAATGATCGTTTCCAAACGCATCAAAGCCTTTTTGAGAAAACACAAGCCAAAACAGCATTGGCATATTGACACTTTAAGAGCATACGATACTTTCAGCATATTATCGAAGCATTTTGAAGTGGAACCAAATATGTTTTTTGATGCTTTTTTGCCGCTTACCAAAACGATCGCAAGCGATTATTTTGAAAAAGCAGAATCAGTTAAACTTTTGCGCAAGCAAAAAAGCGAGCTTTATTTGGAAAACATCCCTTTTTCTGATTTTAAGGTATTCGAAAAAGTGATTCCCCTTTTGCCTAAAAACAGCCAGTTGCAAATCAGCAACAGCTCAGCCATACGCTATGCGCAATTGCTAGACATTGACCCATCTATTGAGGTGTATTGTAACCGTGGAACCAGCGGAATAGACGGCAGTACCTCTACCGCAATAGGTGCGGCTATAGCCAATGGAAAGCAAACAGTTCTTATTACTGGAGATATCAGTTTCCTTTATGACAGTAATGCCTTGTGGAATAATTATATACCCAAGAATTTCAAGATAATATTGATTAATAATGGCGGTGGCGGAATCTTTAGGATCTTACCTGGACACGAAGAAACGCCGGTTTTTAATACGTTTTTCGAAACTTCTCATTGCCTCACCGCTGAACATATGGCCAAAATGTACGGTTTTGAATATACTATTGCCAGCGATGAAATCAGTTTAGGGAATGGTATGGTCGTCTTGTTTGCCCAAAATGAAAAGCCTTCCATTCTCGAGGTCTTTACCCCTACGTTGGATAATGACTCTATTCTTTTGCAGTATTTCAAGGAATTGGTGTAGTCAACAAGAGATTTATGATATAATATTTTGTTATCCCATTTTCAATCTTCGTACCTTTGCGGCCAAGAAAACAGAATAAAATGATTGAAATAGGAAAATACAATACGCTAACGATACTACGTGATACTAAAGTGGGTCTGTTTTTAGGGACGCCAGATACGGATCCGGAAGGATTACATGACATACTTTTGCCTAACAAATACGTGCCTAACGAATTTGAAATAGGGGAGGAACTTATCGTATTTGTTTATTTGGACCACGAAGAGCGTCCAGTTGCAACGACACTGGAACCTTATATATTACTGAATGAATTCTCGCTTTTGCGTGTGAATTATGTCAACCAGATTGGTGCTTTTATGGATTGGGGAATGGAAAAAGACATTCTGGTTCCATTTAAGGAGCAAGCGCGTCCGATGGAAAAGGGAAAACGTTATTTGGTTTATCTATATATGGATGAAAAAACAAATCGTTTAGTTGCTTCAAGTAAGACGAATCAATTCCTTAAAAATGATGAGCTTACTGTTGAAAAAGGGGAAGAGGTTGATTTGATAGTTTCACATATTACCGAATTAGGTATCAATGTCATCATCAACGAAAGACATAAAGGCTTGTTATATAAGGATGAGGTTTACGATGATGCGATTCGAACTGGAGATCGTATGCGCGGTTATATTAAAATGATTCGCCCAGATAATAAAATTGATGTTGCCCTTCAGATTCAGGGATATCAGAGCATCGAGCCCAATGCGGATATAATTCTTGATGAATTGAGGGCAAGTCGCGGCTTTCTGCGATTGACGGATAACTCGCATCCGGAGGACATCAAAACGGTTTTGAAAATGAGTAAAAAAACATTCAAGAAAGCGATCGGTGCCTTGTACAGGGAAAAATTAATCGAAATCAAGGAAGACGGGATTTACCTCGTTAAGGAATAAAAAAAAGAAAGACTAATCGAGATGATTAGTCTTTCTCTTTTTTAGATTGTTTCGAATTAATCGAAGTACAAAACTAAAAATAATCTAAGGCAAACATTTACTTACAAGCTAGACTTATATTATAATAAAAACCATTTGGTTTCTTTTTATTGTATAAAGACTGTTATTCCAAAATTTTGCTGCCAAGAAACCTTGTTAATGCAACAATATGGGTTTCAAATTCTTTCTTTTAACCGTAGGTGTTACTATAGTCCTTTCACAATTTCGGTAAAATGCTTTCTCCTTTTCTCACTTTTTCTGTTTTTATCTGAAACCACAAAATAAAGAGAGACGAAATTTTTAAATTTAATCAAGGTATTCTTTTTTTAGGTTAATAAATCAGTGAAATTCAAGGCTAAATCAGTGATGCTAATTCGCAATCATCTGATTAACATGGTCTAAAATTAATAATTATTTTAATTGCCAACTGTTAATTTCTTATTTTTTTTAAATTTTTAACATTTCGGGGAATCGTATCAGATGTCTATTGCCAAGGTTCCCGCACTAGAATGGCATAAACTGCAAAAAATGATTTATTTTTACCCTAAAATAATTTAAATCAATTGTAATGGATTGGATTACCGCAAAAGAATACGAAGATATCACATATAAAAAATGTAACGGAGTCGCAAGAATAGCATTCAACAGGCCCGACGTGCGAAACGCTTTTCGTCCTAAAACCACAGCCGAATTATATAACGCCTTTTATGATGCCCAAGAAGACACTTCGATAGGCGTTGTTTTACTGTCTGCGGAAGGGCCTTCATCTAAAGACGGGGTATATTCCTTTTGTAGCGGTGGGGATCAAAACGCACGCGGCCATCAGGGCTACGTGGGTGAGGATGGACAACATCGTTTGAACATACTTGAAGTGCAGCGCTTGATTCGATTTATGCCTAAGGTAGTCATCGCAGTCGTTCCGGGCTGGGCAGTAGGAGGCGGGCACAGTTTGCACGTAGTTTGCGACCTGACTTTAGCCAGTAAGGAACATGCCATATTCAAACAAACCGATGCAGACGTAACCAGTTTCGATGGAGGATATGGTTCCGCTTATTTAGCAAAAATGGTGGGGCAGAAAAAAGCGCGTGAGATTTTCTTCTTGGGGCGCAATTATTCCGCCCAAGACGCTATGGACATGGGGATGGTGAATGCCGTGATTCCTCATGCCGAGCTGGAGGACACCGCATTTGAATGGGCACAGGAAATTTTAGGAAAGTCACCAATGGCCATCAAAATGCTGAAATTTGCTATGAATCTTACGGATGACGGAATGGTGGGTCAACAGGTTTTTGCTGGCGAAGCGACCAGACTCGCCTATATGACGGAGGAAGCCAAAGAAGGCAGAAATGCTTTCCTTGAAAAAAGAAAGCCAAATTTCGAAAAGAAATGGTTGCCGTAAAAAATAGTTTCAGGTTTAAAGTTTGAAGTTGTTTCAGGCACTTTAAACTTTTAAACTAAACTTTAAAAATAATAAATGGAGAATTTTACAAACGAAACGATTGACACAACGCAGCTTCCTAGATATGAAGCGGTAGCATTTTCGGTCTTGCATTCTAATTATTGGAAAGTGACCTTGATAAATGTCTTTCTTTTCTTTTTAATTATAGGAACTGTCCTTGGGTTACTGCTGTTCTTCAACCAAGGATTGTTAGCGTTTATGCTCGAAATTTCGGTCATTTATTCCGTACTGTTAATTACTGTTCTTGTGCTTTCCAGAATCAGTTTCAAGAAAAAAGGTTTTGCTTTTAGAAGGCACGATGTATTGTACAGGCATGGGATTATTGCGACAAACACTATTGTAATACCTTACAATAGAGTGCAGCACGTCGCTTTGCATGAAGGCTTTGTTTCACGCTATTTTGGACTGGCCAAAATTGAAATTTTCACCGCTGGCGGCAGTTCGAGTGATATTGAGATTCCGGGAATCGAAATGGAGCAAGCTGAAAACATCAAACAGTTACTGATGGGTAAAATCCAAAAACAATTGTAATGGAGGAGGAATTTAAAAAGCCGCAGCGGCAGTCTTCCGTAGGAGTGCTGCTGATGTTCGTTAAAACATTGCAACAATGGGCAAGGGGATTGTGGCCCATATTTTTGGTTTACATCTTTAAATTTGACGAACTCAACAAAGGCTATCTTTTTCTCGGATTAAGTGGCCTTTTGATTACTATCGGAATTATAGCATACCTGAAATACCTGAACTTTACCTTCTATTTGGATGATGAAAATCAGGAGTTTATTATCAACGAAGGGATTTTGAATAAAACAAAAACGATCATTCAACTCAATAAAATCCAACAGGTAAACATTAACCAATCCTTGTTGCAAAGGATTATCGGTGTTTATGAACTGGATGTCGATACCGCGGGAAGCAATAAAAAAGAGGGGGAAATAAAAGCGATTTCGCATTCGTTGGCTTTGGCCTTGAAGGCAAGCTTAATGCAGAACGGAAAAAAAGCTGTCCTTTCCGAAAAAGAGGAAATGACATCACAAGCCGAAACGGCTGAAGAAAGACCATTTATGGCAATCAGTTTTTTGAGTTTGTTAAAAGTGGGAATCACATCCAATTATGTGAAAAGTCTCGGTTTGATTCTGGCGTTTTTCGCAACTGTCTATGAAAACGGTAAAAGTTTCATGACCCATTCTGATTTCGACGAAAAAAAAATGGACGCCTATTTAGACAAAAGCATAGCGATTCAGTCTGTGGCTATCATTGTGTTTTTGCTAATTGCAGCCATTTTGATTATCAACCTGGTTCGTGTTATTTTTAAATATTTCGATTATAAAATTGCCAGGCAAAATGGTTCCTTATTGCTTTCTTTTGGCTTGTTGAACACAAAAAGCACGATTATCAAACCAGAAAAGGTACAGATTGTCACCGTTACCAGAAATTTTTTCCAAAGGAAAATGAATATTCTGGAACTTAAAATCAAGCAGGCTACCAGCGGCGAAAAAGAAGAACGCAAGTCGGTGATTGAAATTCCGGGTTGTAACGAAATGGAGAGTAACGAAATACTGAAATTACTGTTTCTCAAAACGCCAGAAAAGGGAATAATGCTAAAGCCGAATTTTCGTAAATTGGTTTTTTCCATATTTCTTTCAATAATACTACCTTTAGCTGGGTTTTTTGCGTTTGGAAAGTATGTTCAACCTCGATTTTTGGATTTTGTTTATCTAGTGCCTTTGTATGTTTTTTTTGTCGGGAGCATTGTCTATTTTGGATTTAAGAACAATCGATTGTTTGTAAACGATAACTTTATCATAAAACAAAGTGGCGCTTGGGATATCGACAATAAAATTATTGAGCCTGGGAAAATTCAAGCCATCACAACCTCACAGTTATTTTGGCATAAAAGTGCTGATATTGGTTCGATAACGATACATACGGCGGGAGGGAATCTTTCGTTTCAATTGGGGAATTATTCTAAAATTAAGCAATATGTCAATCTTTGGCTCTATCAATTAGAGACCTCAGACAGCAATTGGATGTAGTCTCGAAAAAAAAAGCTAATACTAAATACTAATAAAAATAAAATAAAATGAAGCATTGGATTGAAGCCGCACGAATTAGAACATTACCATTATCTGTTTCAGGAATCATTGTAGGTAGCATGTATGCGCTGGCTAACCCAACGGATAACATATTGACTCCGACAGAAGTTTTTAACTGGCGACTGTTTGGTTTTGCGATATTAACCACACTTGGACTGCAGATTTTATCCAATTTTGCCAATGATTACGGTGATGGGATGAAGGGAACGGACAATGAAGACAGAGTGGGGCCAAAACGCGCGATTCAAAGCGGCGTGATTACGCCTCAGGCGATGAAACGCGCCATAATAATCACTTCGGTGCTGACCTTGCTTTCGGCCATATTACTGATCTATTTTGCTTTTGGGGATACAAATTTGGTGTATTCATTGTTTTACCTAGTTTTGGGTATTTTGGCCATCGCTGCGGCAATTCGCTACACGATAGGCGCGAGAGCCTATGGCTACAGAGGTTTCGGAGACGTTTTCGTTTTCGTGTTTTTTGGATTGGTGAGCACTTTAGGTGTGAATTTTCTGTACTCAAAACAAATAGATTTAATACTCGTATTACCAGCAATGGCAATCGGTTTTTTAAGCGTGGGCGTATTGAATCTTAACAATATGCGCGATGAGGAATCTGACAGGAAAGTGGGGAAAAACACATTGGTAGTGCAAATAGGAGGCAAAAAAGCAAAGCTATACCATTACTTTTTGATCACTTTTGCCATGGCTTTAGTCTTGGTTTTTGCGTTGTTAAACAATTTTAAGTTCGACCAATACTTGTTTTTACTGGCTTATATTCCTTTAACGAAACATTTAATTAATGTTTACAAAAACAAGAACCCTAAGGAATTAGATCCTGAATTGAAAAAATTAGCTCTCAGCACATTTGCCCTTTCGATATTGCTTGCGCTCTGCATGATTTTTTTCTTTTCGGATTTGATCGTAAACAATTATTAATTCACTCAGGGACTAAAAATAGAACACCTTTAAATCATTAAATAATTAAAAATGAAAGTAACATTTTACGGACATGCCTCGCTCGGAATCAAAGTGGGAGGCAAGCATATTTTAGTGGATCCTTTTATCTCCGCAAATCCATTGGCGGAGCATATTGACATTAGCAGCTTGAAAGCGGATTATATTTTATTGACTCATGCGCATGGCGATCACATTTTGGACGTGGAAGCCATCGCAAAACGCACTAATGCGGTTATTGTCTCGAATGCCGAGATCGCGAGTTATTACTCAAGCAAAGGATTTCAGGCGCATCCCATGAACCATGGCGGAAGCTGGAATTTCGATTTTGGGAAGCTGAAATACGTAAATGCAGTTCATTCCAGTTCGTTTCCTGATGGCACATGCGGTGGCAATCCAGGTGGTTTTGTCATTGAAGGCGAGCATAAAAACATTTATGTTGCGGGCGATACGGCCCTTACGATGGATATGAAATTGATCCCGATGCGAACTAAGCTAGATTTAGCCATTCTTCCCATTGGCGACAATTTCACCATGGATGTCGAGGACGCGATTCTTGCTTCTGATTTTGTGGACTGCGATAAAATATTAGGCTATCACTACGATACGTTCGGTTTCATAAAAATAGATCATAAAGAAGCCATCCAAAAGTTTTTTGATAAAGGAAAAGATCTGATGCTATTAGAGATTGGCGACAGCATCGAATTGTAATTTTTTTGGGAGCTATTTCCAGCTGTTAGTTGCAATCTTTTACTTTTAAAGAAAAAGTAAAAGGATTTTCACTTCCATCTGGGCTAGGGCCTATCAGTAATTAAGAAAACACAGGTGAAGAAAATAGTATTGTTGCTATTCATTAGCATTTTTTATCAGTCGGCTTTCGCACAAAAAGACGGTTATTGGGACAAAGACAGGGCCACAACTAAGGAAGTCATCGTTTCGGCGCGCGATAGAATCGTGGTCAAAACCGATGATTTCCCCGTAGGAACTACCGAACTAATTTATAGAATCACATTGTTGGATGACAATCAGCAGTTGGCGGGAAGTTTAGTTTCGGTGCTGAAATCGATACCTGACCCTACGGGAATCAGTCAGGGTTCGGCAGGTGCTGTCTTTTTGTTGTCAAAAATTTCTGGTGACGACAAATGCAGGTATGCCGTTTTTCCCTCGGATGAATTGGCTTCGGATTATCAAAAGACGGGCAACATGAATAAGGCCTGTTTGTCTCAGGAAACACCAGTAAGCAGGGATGCCAAAAGACTTTCGATAGATAAATCAATTTGTTTGCAGGCAAATGCGGGGAATCTGTGGTTCGGCCTCGAAAGTACCAATTGGATGATGAAACAAAAAATCGTTCTTGAAGTGGTGCCTTGGGTAGATGCAAAACTCAGCAGGGGGTGGGCCTTGGAAAACCGAAAAATTATAATAAATCAGTGCAAGACGTCTGCCCTAGCCAGTAAAATGGTAAACTCAGACGATTTTTGTATTTGTCTGGAAGAGAAAATCCAAAAGCAATACAAATTCCAAGAATTCCAGAGGTTACTTCCGATGGAGCGAACTAAAGCCTATAAGGACTTCGGGAATAGCTGTATTAACGAATCGGGAGTCTCTAAGGGCGTTTATGACGATTTGCGTGCACAAGCATCCAATTTTGCCAAAAAAGGCGATTACGCTAATGCAATTGCCCAATACGCAAGGATAGTCAATGAAGGAAAAGCAACGGCTTTGGATTATAACGCAATTGGGTTGAGTTACATTTTAACCAAACAGTACGGCAAAGCGATCAAATTCTTGAAAGAGGGCGAAGAGTTGGACGGCGCCGAGTTGCTGTTAAAACTCAATTTGGCGCATGCATATTTGCTGAACGATGAATATAGAAGTGCCAAAAACATTTACAAAGAATACAAATCTCAAAATGTGACAAGTAGCTTGAGTTGGGTCCAAAAGGCAAAACAAGACTTTATCATTTTTCGAAAAGCGGGATTGTCGTCAGCGGATTTTGATCGGGTTTTGAAGATGATGGAGCGATAAGTGATTGTTTATAATAGAAGTGAAAAATAAAAAACATGAAAGAAATAATTTCAATTACGCGCTATTTTGGTTGGTTTATTCTTCTTGTTGGAATCATTTTAAATATTAAAATGTATTTCTTTAACGAATGGCCAACGTACATGTTTTATGTATTATGTTTTTTCGGAATTTTATTAATTGGAACTTCTTATTTGATGAAACCAAACATAAAATCCAAATAAAACGGATCACCACTCACTTCTCACATTTTACTATTTAAAATGAAAGCAACTTACCATAAATACATTCTAGATTTCAAACGTCCTTCGGGCACCTCCAGAGGTGTAATGACCGAAAAGGAAACCTGGTTTATCGTGCTTGAAAAAGACGGCAAAATGGGGATAGGAGAGTGCGGGATTTTGAGAGGTTTGAGTATTGATGACCGACCTGATTATGAAGCTAAATTGCAATGGACTTGCGAGAATATCGATCTCGGAAAAGACCAACTTTGGGAGGCTTTAATTAAGTTTCCTTCAATACAGTTTGGAGTCGAAATGGCTTTCCTTTCTTTGGACAGCGAATCTCCATTTTTGTTGTTCCCATCGGAGTTTACGGAAGGGACAAAATCTATACAAATCAATGGGCTCGTTTGGATGGGTGAGCAAGCTTTTATGAAGGAGCAAATCGAGGAAAAAATCAGGCAAGGTTTCCACTGCATAAAACTCAAAATTGGAGCGATAGATTTCGACAAAGAACTGCAATTATTGCGCTTTATTAGGGAGCATTTTACAGCGAAACAGATCGAAATCAGGGTGGATGCGAACGGTGCTTTCGGTTTAGATGAAGCTTTAGATAAAATATCGCAACTATCTGGATTTAAATTACATAGCATAGAGCAACCTATTCCTAAAAAGAACACTGACAGGATGGCAGAACTGTGTAAATCGACTCCTCTGCCCATTGCGCTGGACGAAGAGCTGATCGGGTTGTTTACATTGGAAGAAAAAGAGCGATTGTTGCAGAAAATAATGCCGCAATACATCATTTTGAAGCCTAGTTTTATAGGTGGTTTTCGTGGGACTCAGGAGTGGATTTCTCTGGCTGAAAAACACCGAATCGGGTGGTGGATTACCTCTGCTTTAGAGAGTAATATCGGATTGAATGCCATCGCGCAATGGACTTTTTTGCAACATAATTTGATGCCTCAAGGACTCGGGACTGGAGCGCTGTACACCAATAATTTTGAGTGTCCTTTGGAAGTTTCTGAAGGCCAACTTTGGTATAAAAAAAGTATAGACTGGAAGTTCAGTGTAACGGATATTACAAACGAATCTTAGTTTTTGTTTTAGATTTTGAGGCAATGATTTGCTTGTTGATATGATCGATTAATTGGTTTTTGTTAATTGGTTTGGAGATATACCCGTTGCCGCCAACTTCAATTGCTTTTTCGGCTTCATCGGTAAATACGAAAGCGCTTTGTGTAATTATTATTACCTCTTCGTTAAACTCCCTTATTTTTTTAATGGCTTCGTAACCATTCATTACAGGCATCTGAATGTCCATTAGAACAATATCAATATCTGGATTCTTTTTGCATAGATTTACAGCTTCAAATCCGTTTCTGGCTATTAATAGGTTTTCCCCGAATATTTTTAAGATTTTGGAAATAAACTTCAAGGAAATACTGTCGTCTTCCGCAACGAGTATTTTCAATTTTTGTGTTTCATTAGGGATTACTGGCATTGGAATTTGGACTTCCTTGTCAATTTCATTGTGTTTTATAAAAGGGATTTTAAAATAGAAGATGGCCCCATTGTCTACATTGTTTGCTGCCCAAATTTTTCCTCCCAATAGATCTACGTAAGATTTGGCAATATATAAACCCAATCCTGCGCCGTCGTAATTTCTGTTTAATGAATCATCTTCTTGCCTAAATTTTTCGAAAAGCAGCTCTATTTTACTGGAATTAATACCAATGCCCGAATCCTTTACATAGAAAGTTAATGCATTATTATCTTTAAAACATCCTATCTCAATCGATCCGTAATCCGTGAATTTTACGGCGTTTTTGAGTAATTGCGAAAGTATGGCATAGAGTTTTCCTTCGTCTGTTCTTATTAAGCCGTCTTCTTCATTTAAGGTATTGTTTATTTTAAGTTCGATATTTTTTTGCGTTGCTTCCAAGTTAAAATAGTCATGGAGCCCTTGAATTTGATTTTTAATTGAAGTTTCTTTATAAGACAGATTCACTTGTCCCGATTCTATTTTGGAGATGCTAACGATATCGTTTATAATGTTAAGCATTCTGCTGCCGCTCTTTTCTATTACTTTAATATATTCCTGTTGTTCAACCCCTGTCAATTTTGGCTCTTTCAGGAGCTCTGTAAAGCCCAAAATACCGTTCATTGGCGTGCGAATTTCATGGCTCATGTTAGACAAAAAAGAGGATTTTAAACGGTCGCTCTCCTCAGCCTTCTCTTTTGCATAAATTAATTCGGTGTTGATTTTCTGTATTTGAATAATGCTTTCGTACAATTCTCTATTTCGTATCGTTAGTTTATTGTTGAGGTCTTGCATTTTTTGATCGGCCAACTTGCGTTCCGTTATATCCTGAAAAAATATAACCAGACCTTCTTTGCTAGGAATCACCCGATTTTCAAACCAGCGCTTCCATGGAATATAATAATCTTCAAAAATTATTTCCTTTTTGGTTCTCATGGCTTTGTAATAGACTTTATGATAAGGTTTGCCAACGGCATCAGGGAATATGACCCAGGCATTTTCGCCGATGAGCTCTTCGGGTTTTTTGCCAAGCATTATACCTGCTTTTTGGTTAACAAATGTATATTTCCAATTGCTGTCTATGGCAACAAAAGCATCAGACATATTTTCTAGGGACTCTTTGAGTTTTTCGTTAATGTGGTCAATTTTAATTTCATTAAACTGGTTCTTGTCTTTTACGATTTCAAATAGTTGCTTTAATGAATTGTAATCTTGCTGTAGACTTTGACAATTGTCATTTAGGATAGGGGTATCTACTTTTTTTTGATCCATTTTTAAATAAATTAAAATTAGGAATACAAATAAATGTATGCCGTGGTATTTTTTTTAAAAATCGATAAGTCTAATATGTAGTAGATTGGGATTCATAAATATAATAAAAAAAAGAATAGTATGAAAAGTATTGTGTTTTTTTTGAAAATAATTTTTAAGATCGTCATTTTAGAAAAACACAAATAGTTTGTGCATGACATTCCCTCCCTTTTACTTTGATTTCCCGTAATTCGTTTCGCCACCATTGCCCAAAAGCGTGAAACATAGCCATAGTGGACTAGTGTGGAACCGCCCATAACGATTGCCAGCGTAATCATAACTTAAATGCTTACATTAGTCTGTAACCCACATAGATGTTGCCCACGTTAGGCCAATAGCTTTCAGTAGTTTTAAAAAGCGATAATTGATAGAGGAAAAACTGCTGACAAGACAATCAATATCGAAAAAAGTTGAAAGAAGTTCATCTTATTTTTTTATATTGACATTGAAGTCAGGCGCTTGCACTAATTGGAATGTTGCCGAAGCCATTTTTACTTGACCATCTGTGGCCTCAATCTGGGTCAGTATTTTTGAGAATAATGCCGTTTTTGTGATCCTTCTTCTTTTATAGTCAACAACATATCGTAGCGTATATTCAGCCCAATTGTCATTTGCAACCAAGGAAATCATAGGTTCTGTTTGGGCATCTTCCAATCGGTATTTAAATTGAAGGGATTTCCATTTTTCCTTTGAAGTTACGCTCAAGTCACCGGCAACTTCGATACCGACCTTTAATATTATTTCCTTGGCCAAATCATAATTGCTTCCGTACTGGATCGGAATTTTGATTTCGTCCCATAGAAAGGGAAAATCCCCGGAATAATTAAATACGGGTTCTTTGAAAACGTAGCTATTGGCTATCAAGACAATCCTTCCGTTGTATAAATCGCCATCGACCCATTGTCCCGTTTCCATGATGGTCGTCCTCAAAACGCCAATGTCCATGACATCACCCCGTATTCCGCCTAACTGAACGCGGTCTCCCGTATTGTAGAAGCCGCCAAACATGATAGCCAGCCATCCAGCGAACGAAGCGATAACTTCCTGTAATGCAAAGGCGATTCCGGCTCCTGCAACCCCCAAGGCAACGGTAAGGCCTCCCAGTTTTTCGCTAAAAACAACGGTTAAAAAAATAACGGTCGCTGCATAGCCAATGAAGGTGCTGATTTTTTTGGCCTTGTACCGATTTTCATTGTCTTTGATTCTTGAAAATAGATTTTTTTGAACAGCTTTTATTAACATCCAAATTATCGCAACTCCTATAAGGAAGGTTACAATTTTACCGACAGTCGGATTGTACAGGTATTTTTGGATTTCTTCCTCCATTTTTCTAGTTGTTGACGTGAACTACCCTTTGTGGAAACGGAATAGTGATACTGTTTTCTTTGAATAATTCAAATATTTTTATTCTCAATTCGCTCTTTATATTTTCAATTCGAAATAATTCTTCGGACCAGAAAATCACGGAGAAATTTAGAGAAGAATCCCCGAAATCCGTAAAACGAATAAATGGATTCGGCTCTTTTAAAACACTATTTTGACCGTCAACAGCTCGTTTCAAAACTTCTATAACCTGATGGATATCTGACGAATAATCGACGCCAACTGTGACTTCAAAACGCGAAGCAAGATCGCTGTGCGTCCAATTGATCAACTGATTCTTTGTTAAGTCAGAGTTTGGTAAAATAATATATTTGTCATCCCTGGTCAGAACTGTGGTGGTCCGCAAATTGATCTCTTGCACCTTGCAAACCAATCCGTTTAACTCTATAACATCATTTACTTTTACGGAGGAATCGACAAGAAGTATAATTCCGGACACAAAATCGCTAAATAGGTTTTGTAGACCAAGACCAATACCCACCAATAGCGCGGCGGAACCCGCTACCAGGACGGACAAATTGAAGCCAAACATTTGCAAACCGGAAATGATTGAAATGACTATGATTAGATACCTAGCTAAGCTATAGATCGAGTACTTTTTAGCAACGTCAATTTTATCGACCCTATAAATTGCTTTTCTAATAATTTTTAATAAAAGGGTAACCACAATCAAAAAAACGACCAGTTTTAAAATACTGATTACTTTAATATTAAAATCACCATCTTGAAAAAGGGTATAGTCGATAATTTTTTTCATGTATTTTTAATTTCCGGGGCTAAATCTAATAGGTCAGTATGTCAAGAAATAAAGTTACATAATTAAACGAACACCACCTAATTCAGCTACTCTATATGAAAATCGATCTCCAGGCGAACCAATGAACATGAAGTTTTTTGGAATATTCCATTTTTCGGATAATTCATCGATGATTGCCGGACCAAAAACACCGTCCAATTCGATAAATTCAATGTCAATTTCAGGATATGCGCGATCCAGTACTCTAAGATCTGTGATAAGCAAATCGTTGTTTTCGCCTTCACGCTTTATGTTAACGATCTTTAATTTTTTTGTTGTTTCATTATTCTGAACATATTGCATCACCTTATTTATTATGGCGACATCATCCCCTTTGGTAAAGAAAACGAGCTCTTGTGAACTGATTTTCAAATTCATTTTCAATAGATAACGATTGCTGAATATAACCATTCTTCGTAATGGTTTGTAGAAATATTCCAAAGCATCTATTAGAACCTTGATAAGGAATGATCGATTAAGCATGACCGAAATGAACAGCAACGAAGGAACTAGGTATTTTATAAAAGTATAAAAAGAAGAAACGTTTAATTGGATGTTTCCAATAAATGCCGCAATTATCAGTGACACAGCAAAGACAACGGCAATTCCTCTGGCTTTCTCTGGTCTGGGCAGTTTTTTACGTTTAAATTTCAACAATAGATTTCCTATTCCAAATAATCCCATCACTGCCAGGAAAGAGAACGTATATACTCCTGCCAACGCGATAAGATTACCTGCCGTAACAAATAAGACAGATACGCATAATATTAAAAAGCTAATAATTATTCGATAATTAGACCCACGTTTGTTTTGCTTCAAGAAGTAATTAGGCAATATCCTGTCTAATGTCATACGATTTAATAAACCGGAAACCCCAACAAACGAAGTTAGAACGGCCCCGCATAGGACTAAAACGGCGTCGATTGAAATAAGATACGCTAACCAGGAACCGCCAGTGGTGTGCCCTAAATAAGCCAATAACGATTCTTGATGTTCACCCACTTGCGCTAGAGGAATGATACAAATCAGTAGTAAGGCAATTACAGGATTGAAGAAACTTACTATTGCCCACATATTACGAAGTGTTTTCCGGAAAACACCTTGTTCTTGTTCCTCAACAAAATTAGCCGAACTTTCAAAACCTGAAATTCCCAACATAGCGGCAGAAAACCCTAAGAAAAGAGCATTTACAATCCCGCCAGTCGAAAGGGGAAGACTCCAGTTGATATTAAAAATTTCTAATCCATTATTAAATATAAACCATGAAGATACCACAACTAAAATAGTTAACGTTGACAAATGGATAATAAAAATTACCACAGCAACAATCGCTGATTCCCCGATACCCAAAATAGCCAGTCCGGTAAAAGCCAGTAAAACAATAACTGTGGCTATTGCAATATTTATTCCAGGAGCTATTCCATGCAGGTAGTGCATTCCCTCTGAAGCCGATATCACCGCTGTGGCCATGTAAGACAGAACAGTTAAAGTTGCCGCAAGGGAAGCTAATCTTTTGGAAGAGGTATTTAAGAGTACGTTGTAAGCGCCGCCATTAAGGGGGATTGCACCAACAACTTCTCCGTATATTTTTCTAAACAGAAATAAAACGACAGCTACTAATAATAATGAAATCCAAGCGTACTGTCCAGCATACATAATTGTAAGGGCAGATACGTACAGACAAGATGAACTGATGTCATTTCCACAAATGGCAGTTGCTTGCAATTCGTTTAATTTTTTGTGTAAAACTTTTTTCATTATATTTTTAGATTTAACTCAATATTTGTCCTTAAACATAGTCCGCAAGATAATCATTTGCTATAAATAGCCAAATAAGAAAGTAATTCCTTTTTTGATTAGCGGTGGGAGATATTTATGGCTTGATGTGAAAATGGTTTGGATTTGTGTAACAGCATTTAACTAGAAAATAGTATTATACAAAACAATATTAAAGCATTGATTTACAGTTATTTGTGTTTTATTTTGACGTAAAATGTTTTATCTTTGATTAGCATTAATGTTAGACTTAAAAATTACCGAAATGAAGAAAATTGTAAAATTTAATTGGTTGACGATAGTTGTTTTCATGGTTTGTTCCAATGCAAATGCACAGCAGAATGCAAAAACAATGTTGAAGGATAAGAAACAACAGGGTGAAATATTCAAGGCGATTAGTGGTGATTCGATTCAGATGAGACAATTTAACCATTACATCATGAAACAAAAAAGAAAAAACAATGTTATAGACAATCAGGAAATCACGATGGGAAACAGCATGAATATGATGGAAAACGACTCTATTCTTATGAAGCGCACTCATCGTGAATGATAAGCCAAGAAGGAAATAGCTATCAGCAATGTCTATTGAAACGGAGCGAAAAGTTTAATTTACAATTAGTGAAATCTAATACAGGAACTGATGATGTATCACGATAACTACTGGAATATGGGAATGATGTGGATTATATGGCTGCCTATAATGGTGTTCTGTTTCATTTTTTTGTATCGTTTTTTCGACAACACGAATAAAAATAGATATTCGGAAAAGGAATCGCCTATAGACATTTTGAAAAGGAGGTATGCTAATGGGGAACTAACCACGGCAGAGTATGAAGAACGAAAAAAAGCGCTCGGAAGCAGTTAGCATTTATAAACAGCGGGAAGAATGTTTTATTGGGTTAATAAACGCCTGTGATAATTTATTTGTCCAAGATGGTAGGCTAGGTGAGTGGTCAAGTGGATTAACATGAACTCGGTCGTCGTTTTTTCTCTAAATACCAAAAGGGGAAAATCCATTTTTAATTCATCTTCCGATACTTGATTTAAAGCGTCATTGACCACTTTGATGGTTTCTTCAATTTTTTTTATCAGCTCTGATTTAGGGACATCCTTTAACGAGAATTCAAGTTCCCTGTTTCTGACATAATTTGTTTTTCCAAAAACGCTCCCGATATAAGTATTAAGATTTCCTATCAGATGCAGGCAAAGATTTCCGGCAGAATTTGTTATTCCTTTTTCACTACGCCAAATATCATTTTCATTTTGGTACAGCTCAATCTCGGATTTCAGCCGAAGCAAATCGCGACTAAAAAGTGTTTTTAAAGTTTCAATCATTTGATGCCGGATTCTTGATGTTTTTTAAGCGATGAGATTGCCTGTTGTTGAATTTTTTTTTGCATATAGCCCGTCCAGCCAAATAAAAAACCATAAAAACCGAAAGCTTGTTTTGACCACTTATAAATGTCAAAATCATCCGTATGCTTTATTATTAATCCGTCCTGAAAATGGAAACGAGCTTGGATAACATTGATGACTTTCCTGTTGGTTTTGCTAAAGCTATAGTGCGCGGTCCATTGGGCTGATCCAACATATTCGTCTGCTTTTACGTCTGCAGTGTCAATTTTTAAATTCCCCTTGCTGCTTTCTATCAACATTTTCCACATTTGAGAAACATTATTGCCTTTTAATAATCCAAAAATGGGATCACGGAAAACAATATCCTGATGGTAGCATTCACTCATCGTGTAAGCGTTAGCGTTCGCAAAAGCAGAGTAGAATTTGACAAGGGTTTTTTCGTTTGCCGTCATATTTACATAAAATAAAAAGTAAATTTATGGTTTTTTTTAATTCAAATTAACTTTTTTTTAAAGTTATGTAAGAAATGTAGTGTTTAAAAAAAATTGACCTACGTTAGGCTACCGTAATTTCTTTTGCCAAATAAATATTTTGTATCGCGTTGATGATTTCAACGCCATTGCTAAAAGGCCGCTGGAAGGCTTTTCGTCCCATAATCATTCCCGCTCCGCCCGCCCGTTTATTTATGACGGCTGTTCTTATTGCTTCCGCAAAATCCATTTCCCCGACTGATTCTCCTCCAGAATTGATCATACCAATTCGGCCTGCGTAACAGTTAATTACCTGATATCTACACAAGTCTATTGGGTGATCGGTAGATAACTTGCTATACATTTCCGGATTGCTTTTGGCAAATTTTACGGTGGCGAAACCACCGTTGTTTGTGGGCAGTTTTTGTTTGATAATATCTGCCTGCAGTGATACACCCAGATAATTGGCCTGTCCGGTAATATCTGCTGCAGTGTTGTAATCGACATTGTCTTTCACAAAGGCATTGTTCCTTGTATAACACCAAAGTATTGTTGCCATGCCCAAATTATGTGCTTCTTCAAAAGCATGCGCCACCTCGATAATTTGTCTGTCAGATTCGGCAGATCCAAAGTACACCGTCGCACCCACGGCGACAGCGCCCATATTCCATGCATCGCGTACACTTGCAAACATAATCTGGTCGTATTTATTTGGATATGTCATTAATTCATTATGATTGATTTTCACAACAAAGGGAACTTTGTGGGCGTATTTTCTTGAAAGCATGGCGAGACCGCCCATCGTCGAGGCTACCGCATTACAGCCTGCCTCGATAGCCAATTTGACAATATTTTCTGGATCAAAATAGATGGGATTTGGAGCAAAAGAACTGCCCGCAGTATGTTCAATTCCCTGATCAACAGGCAAGATGGACAGGTATCCAGTCCCTGAAAGGCGGCCGTGGCTATACAGCTGAGTCAAGCTTCTGATTGATTGCCCATTTCGATTGCTCTGTAAAAAGTTATCAATAACGTCCTTAGTGGGTAATAACATGTGATCGCTACTAACTGTTTTACAGACATGGTTCAACAAATAGTCCTTTTCATCACCTAATAAATCTAACAATTGGAATATATCTTTCATCTTAAACTTATTTTGGAGGAGTTCTGTAAGTCGGTTGCGGATCTGTTAAAATCAGGGTTTGTAGAATGGATAATCGGTATAGCCTTTTTCGTCGGCGGTATAGAATAAATCCATATTAAGATCCTGCGATAAGGGCCAGCTGTTTTTGAATCGTTCCACAAGGTCAGGATTGTTGATATATGGTCTTCCGAATGCCACTAAATCAGTCAGCCCATTTGCAATTGCTTCTTCTGCAGTTTTCTTATTATACCCGCCGCACTGTATAATCGTATTTTTAAAATTTTTGCGAATCATTTTTTTGATTTCTGTCGGAACTGGAGGTGCTCCCATATCAGAATGGTCCAAGAGATGTATGTAAGCGATATCAAGCGAGTTGAGTTCTTTTGACAAATAATCATAAGTCGCATCTATTTCCGGATAATGCGGCATATCGCTCGCCACTCCATATGGAGATAGACGGATTGCCGTTTTCTCCTTGCCGATGGCCTGAGCAACCGCTTTGGTCACTTCAAGAACAAAACGGCATCGATTTTCAATGCTTCCACCGTAATTATCGTCACGGATGTTACTTATTGGCGAAAGGAATTCTTCCAACAAATAACCATTGGCGGAGTGCAATTCGACACCATCAAACCCGGCAAACAAAGCATTTTCTGCAGCACATATATATTCAGTTTTTGCATGAATTATATCCTGTAGAGTCATTTCTTTTGGCATTTCAAAATCTTGTAGGTCTTTGAAGTCGGTCCACATTTGTCCGGCAGCCTTTATTGCCGATGGTGCAAGTATCTTTGAGCCGACTGGCATGTTAAGAGAATGGCTTATCCTACCGGAGTGCATCAATTGAACAATTATTCTACCTTTATTTTTATGCACCGCTTCTGTGATCTTTTTCCATCCTTCAACTTGCTTTTCACTGAAAATACCGGGTATTCTGGCATACCCCAGTCCATTGGGTGATGGTGATGTCCCTTCGGTGATAATTAATCCTGCGCTTGAACGTTGTTTGTAGTATTCAAGCATGAGTTCGTTCGGAATATTTTTTATGGCTCTGCATCTGGTCATCGGAGCCATGACAATTCGGTTTTTTAATTCTATAGAGCCAATTTTTACAGGGACGAATAATTGATTTTTTTCCATGTGATTTAGACTTAAATTGTTCCTATAAAGATAATTATATTTATTGGTTTACCTATATGGATTGCCCAGAGAATTAAAGTTATCACTCAATAAATAATTTTTTTTATTTGGGGTATTTAATCGTTGTTTTGATTATAATTAGATTCGTTTCGATTATTCTTTGGCACAAAAAAAAGAGGATAGACTTTTTAGCGTCTATCCTCTTTTTCAAATTATAAAAATGTATTCTCGATTCCTTGACTTATTTGTTTGCAGGAATAATGTCGATAATCACAGTTCTGTTGTAAGCTCGTTCTTCAGGAGTATTGTTTTCAAAAGGGGCTTTGTTGTCATCCTCTCCAAATCCATGTAATTCAAATTTGACGTCGCTTCTTCCTGTTTTAGATAATCCGCTTTCAATAATGTTTTTCACATCGTTAGCACGAGCCAAAGACAAATCTTGATTATGAACTTCTTCACCAATTACATCTGTGTGACCATGAATAATTACAGTTGCTCCTGCAGGAATTTTAGGTGTTATTACATCAGTTAGGTATTTTTCGTAGATGCTAATCGCTTTAGATTTATTAAATTCATATATAATACTGTATCTAATACCTTCTTCAACTTTAGCCGGTGTCCAAAGAACAACGTGTATAGGACTTTCTTTCTCTATTATTTTACCGCTTTTTGTTTGACCGATCATCTTAACTTTGAAATCTCCTTCTGGACGACTACCTAAAATTGCTTTTCCGGGAATGCTAACTACATCTTCAGTATATGGACCAAAAGACTGCACTTTTCCTTGTTCATCCGCGATTTGCAATGACCATGAAGATAAAGCTTCGTTAGCACCTTTATTATCAAAAGTAACATAACTTTCAGCAGGCGCTCCTTGAAGAGCAACAATTTTTACCGGTTTCAATTGGGCATCAGGTCCACTTTGAAATTCCATCAATAAATCAGGAGAGGTACTTTCGATCGAAACTCTACGGTCTCCTTCACGAAGAAGTCCAAGTTCTAAGGTTGCACCCGGTTGTTCTGATGGGATGTTTGGTTTGTCCTGGCCTTTAGTGCTAATTCTGGATGGCGCAATGGCAAACACATTTACTAAATACGTTTTAATCGATTCAGCCATTGCCAATCCGTCCGCAGGTCCGTTTTCTGAAGATCCTACTAAAGAAATTGTCGATGATGGGTTTTTTTGCATACGGTCACCAAGAATGTTTAAAACGTTGTAATAAACAGTCATTTGTCGTTTTGAACGGTCAGACAAGTTTTTAGGAGCAAATACTTCCAACTGGTCTTCTTTGAAATCTTTAACCTGATCTTTATTCAAAAGAACATAACGGTTCGGTATTTCTGTAGATCCAGCATTAAAATATACGTAGTTTCTAAGCGGGAAAATTTCGTTATATCTAGACTCGCCAGGTACATTACTAGGAGAGTTGATAGAAAATTTAACTTCAGCATCCTTCACCATATCTGTAGACTGTTGGATGTTTTGTCCTTGTCCAAATTTAAGTGCAACCCCAGCTCTTACGGTAGTGTTATTCCAAGTTTCTGTTGAACGTGGGTTTTGGCCAAAATAAGGTTGGAATGAAACGAAAGGAGACAGTACGAATTGTGTCTTGTTACTATCTGATGAAAGTGGAATGTCATAACCTGCTCCAATTTGCATAGAAACAATAGTTTTGTTGACATTATCAAAATCACCTTTAACTGCAGCATTTGGTTCCTGATCAGGAAATGCTGGATTAACACCTAGTTGATATGTAAATGATTTGTCCATGTTGAAAGCCAAACGTGGTCCTCCATATAAGTAAAAATCAGATTTGAAAGGAGCAAAACGCAAACTTGGCTCTACTGTAATATAACTTAGGTTAGTTGATAAATCAGCTGGGCAATCACACACAGTGGTCACTTGATCAAAATCACCTTTGCGACTGTCATAACCAGCTTGTAACATAACACCCCATCTTGAATCAGCAGGACGGTATTCTAAAAGTGGCGCAATGAAAAGTCCGGCACCAAATCCATCATGAAATGCTTTTGGGGAAGTGAAACTAGCGTTCATTTGTTGCGTTGAGCCACGGTAAAAATTAAAATTAGCACCACCAGCTAAACCAAAGTACCAAGAAGGTTTTGTGTATTTAACTTCTAGAGTTTCCTGCGCTTGAACAGATGTTTGAAAACTTAACCATGACAAAGCTACTAACGCAACGCTTTTGATTGTAAGGTTTTTAGGAGACCATGTAGAACACGGTTTCTCATTATATTTAGTTGTTGATATCATTTTTTATCTTTTATAATTAGGTTTTATTTAAATGAATCCCGTCCTGAGACGGGATATTTAAATCTTATATTTAATTTCTTAGTTAGCAGGGATATTAATAATGGTATTTACCATAGTTACTGAAGAAACTAATGAAATTGCTCTTCCATTTAATACTGTTTCTTGACCAACTGGAGTAGTACTATTACCTGGAGAAGATAATGTAACCCCACTATTTGCGAGAATGTTTCCTACCATTACACCACCACCAGCGTAATTAATAACTGCTGTACTACCTACATACCAGTAAACATTTTCAGCCTTTGCTTGACCTGTCAATATAACATTTCTGGTAGCTGCTGGAGAACCTACTGTTAATGAAGATTCCGCTTGGAAAATCCAAACATCAGTTGCACTTCCGGATAAAGTTAAATCACCATTTGTGATTTTATAAGTACCACTTGCTGATTTGTATACTCCTGCAGTTAAAGTTAATCCACCTAGTTCACCTGATCCTTGATCACTTCCTCCAGGTTTTGAAGCTGGAGAAATACTATTGTATAGATCTCTTGCTGCATTCAATCCTGCAAGTGCTATTTTCGCTTTGTCAGCATTTCCTGGTGCAGGGGCTGCCGCATAGATTCCACCGTCTACAAGTCCGTTATTAAGAGGCGTAACTGTATAAACTTCAAATGGAGTAGCAAAAATATCAGTGAATCCCGTTACTTTTGTAGAAACAGCTGTTGTACCAATACTTCCGTTGTTAATTCTAGTATTCAGTCCTTGATTAGTTATCCCTGCAGTTCCTCCAAATATTCCGAAGAATAATTTTGCAGTGGGAGCGGGAGCATTTGCAACCAATGTAGTGAAATTCCAAACATAGTTATTTGCTAATGGCACACCTGCAAGATTTTTTGCTCCAGTTGTAATCGTAGCCGTATAAACTTTACCTTCCAATAAAGGATTTGTAGGTTTAAAAGAAGCCGTAGTTCCTGAATAAGTTACTGCTCCTCCAATAATCGTAGCTCCTTGCTTCAACGTAAAAGTCGTTGCATCAATAGTTAACGGATCCATAATCATACTAAAGTCGGCAGTAATCGTTTGAGTAAGACTGATTCCAGTTGAATTGTCAATAGGATCTGTGGAAGTAACAGTTGGAGCTACTATAGATCCGGTTGTGAATTGCCATACATAATCACTTATTAATGTTGTGTTGTCTAAATTTGTTACTGCTTTAGAAACAGTAGCTGTATAAACTGTATTTGCAGCCAAAAGTCCGGTTGGTGTAAAAACAGCAGTAGTACCACTATATGATACAGTTCCCGGTACAGTTGTAGCTCCTTGTTTTAAGGTATATGTAGTTTCATTAATGGTTGAAGCCTTCATCGGCATGTTGAAGGTAACACTTACTAATTTGTTCACAACCACATTATTCGCATTATTTTCTGGATCAGTTGATGCAACCATTGGAGTAACTGTTAAGCCAGTACTAAAAGTCCAAATAGTTTCTTCTTGCAGTGCATTACCCGTAAGATCTTTTACTGTTCTCGCTATTTTAGCAGTATAAGTAGTATTAGGGGTAAGTGTTGCAGCTGGGGTAAATGTAGCTGTGGTACCGCTATAATTAACTGCACCGTTTACTTGTGAAGTACCATTATATAATGTAAATGAAGACTGATTTATTGTTTCAGAGTTCATTTCTTCATTAAAAGTTACGGTAATTATTTGATCAAGCGGAATGTTGATTGCCCCATTTATAGGGGTTGTTGCTGTCACTTCAGGACAAACACCGTCTATTTCCACAAAATCGTCGCTCGCACAACCGGAAATTAATGCAATAAATAGTATTGCGAAGGTTAATAGTAATTTTTTAGTTTTCATGTTATTAAGTTTTGGGGATTTGTTATTATTATAATTATGGACAAAGGTGAAGCTATTGCGAGGGTTAATTGTTATACTATATATTTTTATAGTTGTATAATTCACTTATTAAAAAAAACTTAATTTGTGTTAAATAACTTGTAAATAAATGTCGGTTTTAAATTTTTTTGAAGCTGCTCTCGATGTTTTGTTTTACATCAACGGAGTAAAAGGCTTTTTTGTAGTGTTAGAATTGAAGAATAAAAAGAGAAATTTTTGAAACTGACTGCACTTTTTAAGAAGGTAGTCAATATGGTCGTTATTTTTTAGGTAAAAAAAAATCGAGAATGTATTTCTCGATTTGCCAATAAATTAAAATTTTCACTAATTTTTTATTAGTCCAAAAACCTTGTAAAAAAGTGGATAGACTTAATTATAATATGGTCACAATGCCTTTTCTTTTTAATTCGGAGAAGGAAAGCAAAAAACATTTCATTTCAATGCTTTTATGGTCTTACATTTTTCTTCAGGTGCAAAACGTGTGCGTTTAATTCTTTGGTTAAAAGATCAAGAGAAAGGGCCGATTCTTTCATATGATATAAGGATTGTTCGATTTCCTCTTTTGAATCTTTTACAAGATCAAGCATTAATGATAATCCTAGAATATTTGCAATTGGTTGTCTTACCTTATGTGAAGTGATGAACATGATTTTTTCTAAACCTCGAATATACTCTTTTTGGGATTCTTGTGCATTCGTAAGTTCTAAATTGGTCAACATTAATTCGGTTGCCCTTTTCTCTTTTTCATCGTTCTGAAAAGCGAGCTCTTTGTTGGCAATAATGAGTTCAGCCGCTCTTTTTTCTTTTTCGTCATTCTGAAAAGCGAGTTCTTTGTTGGCGATAACTAATTCTGCCGCTCTTTTTTCTTTTTCGCTATTCTGAAAAGCGAGTTCTTTGTTTGCGATAATCAGTTCTGCCGCTCTTTTTTCTTTTTCGTCGTTCTGAAAGGCGAGTTCTTTATTGGCAATACCTAATTCAGCTGCCCTTTTTTCTTTTTCGTCATTCTGAAAGGCGAGTTCTTTATTGGCGATAACTAATTCAGCTGCTCTCTTTTCTTTTTCGTGATTTTGAAATGCGAGTTCTTGGTTGGCGATAACTAGTTCAGCCGCCCTTTTCTCTTTTTCGCCATTCTGAAAAGCGAGTTTTTTATTGACACGAATTAATTCATCCTCTTTTTTCATTTTTATCTTTATTTCTCTCATTTGATGGTAACTTTTTTCAACTTATTGCTAAAGAAGACAAGGTTTTAAGATTTATTAGTTGAGCAACCAAGGAATGAATGGATGTAGATAAAATTGAATATTATCCGGTAGGGAATAAATTTTAAATAAATTTATTATACACGCAAATGGGTAGTGAGTTATATTCTGGATCGTTTAGAGACCACGTTAGTGACTACAAATTGTAATAATACACCAAGCACTTTTTTTATCGGACTATGAGCGCCGCCCAGCAAGAGCTTTTTAGATAGATAACCTGTAGACAAACCTATGACACTATTTAAAAGATTACTTTTCAGACCAGGTGTTGTGGTCATCTCAGCAAAAGTGTTTTTAAGCAAGTTTATAGGCTTTATGCTTTCGTAGGTAGCGTGAAATTGTTCCCTGAGGGAATCGAATTCATTTGCCTTTTTTATTCTTAAAGTTGAGATTCTTTGATCTAAAAGATCGGTCTCGTTTATTTTTTTCATAACATTCCTATTTTAGCATTTTTCCAATTATAAAATTGCTCACTGGTAATTTAATCCATTGATCTTTATAAGAATAGAGTAAAATTGAAATAATTAGATAAAATGAAGCCACAATAAAGAAACCGTAAAAAAAGTTACCCAGCATTTCTCCAATCCAAAAAGAGATGCCAAAATTAAGAAGCAGAATGAACATAGCAAAAACAATAGCAATTACTAATCTTGAAATTAAGGAAGACAGTACATCCGAAGATTTATCTATAAAATTTAGCCGGGCTAATTCAATAGTCGTTCGGGTATAGTTCTCCGCTTTTTCAAAAAGAATTTCTATTGTTGTCGCTTTGTTATCCATTATTTATATTTTAATTGAAGTTTAGGAAACGTGTTTTAAACATCTAAATTTTCAATTTCATTTTTTGTATTCTCAAACTTTGCTTTTCCTTCTGCAAGAAAAGCTTCTCCTTCGCCTTTAAGACTGTCAAATTTGGCTTTTCCATCCTTAAGCAGAGATTTTCCTTCTTGTTTTAGAGAATCATATTTTTTGGACAGATTGTTTGCCGTTGCACCGTACTGATACTTTAATTCATCAGCGTAATCAATACCTTTGTTTTTTATTTTTTTTCTTGTTTTTTCCCCTTTTTCAGGAGCAAACAATATTCCTAATATAGCACCGGCAGCAAGACCGCCTAATACTCCTAATATTACTTTATCTGTTTTCATAATTATTTTTTTATTCTGTTAAATTCTGTTTTTTATAATCTTCTTCCTTGGATAAGTCTTAATAGTACTGCAATTACAGCAATGATTAGTAACACGTGTATTATACCACCTGCACTAAATGCGAAAAAACCGATTGCCCAAAAAATGATTAAAATTACTGCTAATGTGTAAAGAAGGTTGCTCATGATTTTTAATGTTTTTGATTATTATTTTATATTTAATTTAAAAAATTGAATAAACGAATCGCTTCATTTTAAATGATTTAAAGCTGTTTGTTCAATTTTATTACCTTACAAATATCTGCAACAATTTAAGAATAAGTGTTATACAAATTTCGAGAAATGTTGTAATATTTACAGTTTTAAGTAAATTTTTAATAAAAGTTTACTGTTTCTGGGAAGAAATTTGAAACAGTATTTAATGCTTATTTTTAAGCGGTAATAGTATGTTGCAGGGAAATAAAATTTTCAAACGAAATTATCTCGCGAATTGCATTATTGAAGATTTAGAAAATGACCAGAATTAGATTGCTTTTATTATCTTGTATATTTCCTCTTTCGTTTTGCCAAGCTTTAGCGCAAGCTTAGCGATCATTTCTTCTTCCGTCCCTTTCACGCATAATAAATCATTGTCCGTTAAAGCTGCACATTTTTCTTTTAATTCCGCTTTTTGCATCTCCCATGCCTGATGTTCTCTTTCTGGTCTCATTTGATTGTTGTAAACTTTTATTTTATTCAGTACAAAGTTGGCTATTTTTAAAACAAAATATGTTGTATTACTTTTGCCTAAACTTGTGTAATTCACTCATATTGCAACTTTTTTTATTGATCCAATAAAACTGTTATAAAAAACTCGATTCCAATCATCAAATTTTAAAATTTTTCTTTTGCTATTGGCAGCAATTGCGATACCTTTATTTCCACAATGAGGTTATTTACGGATGTAATGAGTAAGTTACAATGATATCGAAAACCTATTATTTCGTTTCATTATTTTCTGATTCCTCTTTTAACTTTTCCGCTTCTTTAATTTTTTTGGCCTCGGCTTTTTTCTTTTTATTAAAGTAGCCTTTCAATAAAAAATTGTGTTTTGCGGCTTCCATATTTTCACTCAAGCCTTTTGATCCCGTTTGAAGATTCGTAAGAGTCTTATCAAGACTGTTTGCAAATTTTTCATCGGTAATCAGTTTTGACAATGCCCCATTTCCATTATTCATTTTATAGGTAAATTCTGCTAATTCAGCGGTGATAATACTCGCATTATCCATACTGGTTTTGACACTTCTCATAATTTCATCCATTTCTACGGCCTCAACTGAGCCTATAATGGCATTATCCTTCACCATTTTTTTAGCGTAAGTTCCTGGAGAAATAACAAGTACTTTATCGCCCATAAGGCCATCTGATCCGATACTTGCCATGGCATCACTCTTTATGAACTTTTGTACTTCTTTATTGATTAATAATCGGACAACCACGGAGGTATCCGTCACTAATTGAATTTCACTGACTGTTCCTACATTTATCCCTGAAAAAAGGACATTGTTACCTATTTCCAAACCACTTACATTTGCAAAGTGTGAATTTAAAGTGAATGTCGAACCAAATAAATTCTTTTGTTTTCCGACAAAGTAAATGGTGGTCGTGAAAGCGACCAATCCTATTATAACAAACATTCCTAATTTCCAAGAAGTTCCTGATTCCTTATTCATAGCTAAATTCTTAAATTACATAATTATATAAAGAAGGAACGAACCCATTCGTCCTTGCTGTTTTCCAATTCTTCATAACGTCCTTCAATATGAATGACTCCGTCTTTTAGAATCACAATACGATCTCCGGTAAGTTTTGCACATGCCATATCATGGGTAATGATTATTGAAGTAGCATTATTTTTTTTCTTGATTTCCAGAATCAATTCACTAATTTCTCTAGATGTAATAGTATCCAATCCTGTAGTAGGTTCATCGTAAAGAATGATTTCCGGTTTTAAGATAAGGGTTCGGGCAAGCGCAATTCTTTTACGCATCCCACCTGAAAGTTCTGAAGGCATTTTATCGATGGCTTCCACTAAACCCACACTTTCCAGCACCTCAATAATTTCTTTTTCCACTTCTTCATCAGTTAATTTCTTTTCATGACGTTTTAAGGTAAATGCTAGGTTTTGTCTAACAGTCATGGAATCGTATAAGGCTGAATTTTGAAATAAAAATCCTATTCGTATTCTAATTTCATTAAGCTGACTCGTATTCATCTCAAGTATTTCTTGACCAAACACTTTAATTTCGCCTTGATCAGCTTGAACTAAGCCCACGATACATTTTATGGTGATGGACTTTCCTGATCCGGATTTCCCCAATACCACTAGGTCTTCTCCTTTATTTACGGTTAGGTTAACACCTTTCAAGATAGGGTTGTTGATCCCAAAAGATTTGAACAGACCCTTTATCTCAATAAGGGGTACCGTCGAATGCTGAGTACCGGGGATTTCTATATTTGCTTGTTCTTGAATCATTTTAAAATAATAAATCGGTTAATTGAACTGCTAGCATGTCTATAATAAAAATAGTTATTGACGCTGTAACTACAGCTGAATTTGCTGCCTTTCCCACGCTTTCGGTGCCGTTTTCAGCATTAAAACCTTTAAAACAACCAATCATTCCAATGAAAAAACCAAAGAAAAAAGTTTTAATAGTCGCCGGGAAAATATCTAGAAATTCTAACGAATCAAAAACCTTTGAAATATATCGAAAAAGGCTGACATCACCATGCATATTGACGCCTATAAATCCGCCAAGTATACCTATTCCGTCGGCGAAGATTACCAATAGAGGTATCATAAGAGTAGTGGCTAAAATGCGAGTCACCACTAAGTATTTGAAGGGATTAATTGCAGCTACTTCCATTGCGTCTATTTGTTCTGTCACCTTCATAGAACCCAATTCTGCCCCTATACCGGAAGAAATTTTACCGGCACAAATTAAAGCGGTAATGACTGGTGCTATTTCTCTAATTAGGGAAAGCGCGACCATACCGGGTAACCAAGATTCGGCACCAAAATTAGCCAGAGTAGGACGTGACTGGAGAGTAAGCACCAGGCCCATAATGAATCCTGTAAGGGCAACTAAAGGCAAAGATTTGTATCCTATGATATAACATTGCTTAAGGAATTCCTTAAATTCATAAGGAGGATAAAAAACCTCTTTAAAAAATTTCGAAGCAAATTTCATTATATCGCCTATTTCACTAAATATACTTTTAAAATAGCTAATCAAAATTTCATGTGTTATAACGATTAATGGTTTTGAATTGACAATTAGTTTGTCCAACTTAAAATGATGTTAAAGGCAATTGCTGCTCGTTTCAGATTGAAAAATTCTTTACTTTATATTAATATAGATTTCCCGTTTTATTAATTTTTAGAATATATTTTTAAAAGATTTCATCTTTACATGATCATCATTTATTAAAAAATATTGGTCATTAAGCATCGCCTTTTGTTTGCCCGTAAGATAGCCCAGATTGTTGTATACTGCCTCATAGTAGGTTTTTATGATGATATTATCATTGCGATTACAGGTATAGATGATATCGTTTGAATCTTTTGATATAAGGATTTTTGTTGTTTTTTGCCACAAGTCATAAAAGAAATTTTTCGTATTTTTTTCTTCTACGGGAGTTCCTCCCAATTTTATAATTTCCTTCCTTAGTTCCATTTTGCAAGCTTGGCTTGTTTTTTGAAAATTATTGAAAGCTTTTTTTAAAAACGACTGTTTTGTATCCATTACAGCTGCTTTATATCTTTTAATTCGGGCATCATTAATTATAATAAATGAATTCAATACTTTAATTGTTTTTTCAGTATTCATTTTCTTTAATTTTAAAAAATTTAGTAATCTGGTTGCACGATATGCAAAGATTGTTATTATACATGATGATAATGTTGTATAACTTTTAAAAAAACTTACATTTTTCACAGTTTTGGAATGGTCGATAATCATTATCCATTTTAATGATTTTTCTTTCCAAATGTTGGTCTTTATATAAGCTCAAAATTATTTTTGTTTATCAAGCTCTGAATTAGTTGTTTGCGAAATATTCCAAGACGAAATCATGCTGCTGATGCATGTTCATTTTATCGGTTTCTTTAATTTCAAATTTTATTTTCACAAAACGTTCATCCTCACTTAACACATCAAAAAATTCCACTTTTGCACCAGCAGGACCAAAAAGCACTATTTGTTTATAGTTTTTTATCGCTTCACCAATTTTATTATAATAGTCGTATAGAATGTGTTTTTCCTTGTTAATCAAAACCTCTGAAATTTTTGACGATTTCAATTTTTTTTCATCGATTGAAAATTTGGATTCGATAGTTTTTATTTCAAATGGTGAGTTGGTGAACTCCATTAAATATGCAATGGAATGATCCATCCATATCCCTAATTTTTTTACTGTTTTCATGGTATTTATTTGTTTATTGAAATTATAAAAATCACATTGTATTATTGTGATTAATAAAAGATTAAATTTCAGTCATTTAAAATGAAATTATGTTATATAAATTTACGGGAATATTACATAATTTACACATTAGAGACTTGAAATTATATTTTATATAAATATTGTTAGTCAATAAGTTACAAAACAAACAACAATGACTTTTTAGTATAAATAGCATTAAAATAAATAGCCAAAAAGAGTATTTGGTAATCAATCGAAATCCAGATAATTAAGGCAATCGAAACTAACTATTTAGTAGCGGAAGTATCTACTTTTGCAATTTCTGTTGGAGGAACAACCCCAGAGTAAATTTTGGCATAACTGGCGGTAAATTCAGCACCAAAAAATAAAATCATAGAAGAATAGGAAACCCAAAGCAAAATTAAAATCACGGATCCTGCAACTCCATAAACAGAGGCAGGATTTGCAGTGCTAAAATAGTAGGCCAGTATCGTTTGTCCAATGGTAAACAGAATACCGGTCACAATGGATCCTAGCCATACATGTTTCCATTTTATTTTGGCATCGGGCAATATTTTGAACATTAATGCAAAAAGGATCGATATCACCGCCAATGAAAAGATGAAATTAAAGACATTAAAAAACGATATCATATAGCCGTAGGTAAATGTTCTCATCCAGTTTCCCATGCTTGATAGGCCTGTAGAGACCGCTAGCGAAACCATAAGTAAAAAAGCGATTGCCAATATTAATCCAAAAGAAAAGAGTCTTGCCTTGAGGATTATTAAAATTCCTTTCTTTTTGATAACCTCTACTTTCCAGATTAAATTCAAGGTTGTTTGCAATTCAACAAACACGGCGGTAGATCCTACCAGTAGTATTACAATTCCAATGAATGAGCCCCAAAAGGTGGATTTTGACTGAGTGGACTTGATCAATATTTCACTGATTTGATCAGCTGTTTCTGAACCCATCGTGCTTGAGATTTGTTCCAGTATATTTCGGTTTACACTGTCGTTTCCAAAGAAATAGCCTGCAATTGATATCACCAGAACTAATAGCCCAGGTATGCTAAAGACGGCATAATACGCTATAACGGCACTTTGCCTAAAGGGATCTTTATCGCTCCATTCATTAAAAGTCATTTTTAATAGCTTGCCTGTATCTTTGGTTTTAAATTGCATTTTTACGCTTTTTGTGTCATTTAATTTAAAAAAAGTGTACTTTAAATTAAACAGTAGGAATTACTAATTTATAAATAAAACAATCAAGTGTTCAGATAGGGTAGAGGTGTTTTTGAAAAGCTCAGTCTTAGTCGATTATTATTCCAGACTATTCGAAATTTTCTACATCTGAGGTTTTAACCCAAAAAAGGCTGTTTTTTACAACAGCCTCGAACCAAACCAAACCAAACTAATTTTAAGAAGTACTATCCCCTAGTAAACTCGGGATATATTCAAAAAAAAAGAAATTAAAAGCTGTTTGTTTCCATTATCACTTGGTTTCCAGGAAACTGGACATCAGCATCATCTTCTGCAGTAATGTATATTTTTGATGGTTTTACCGGTGTTACCGTTTCGAAACTAGCTTTAAGTTTTGAAGACAAGAATTTTGAATCACTTTTTATTCGGCCGATATTTTTCACCATAGTATCTTCAGTTTCCATCCAAACAACATATGCTTTTTTGGGTGGATCCAATCGGTCCACTTCTGCTAGATTCTCCAATTCAATTTGGACCACATAATTTTTATTTTCGTCCCTTTTCAATTTAACGTCCCCACGAGCAGCGGGAACTATAGAGGAAGTTTGAAAAGCTACTTTCTTGGCGCAGGACGCATATGAGAATGCTATCATTAATACCAATAGGGCTCCCGTTATTTTCCTTGAGATTGATTTTAATTTTTCTTTGTTCATTTTTGTTAATGTTTAAGATGAAATATGTTCGTATTGAAAAATCGGGACCTATAAAAATCGTCTCGATAATATTAAAGGCTAAAAAAATCAGCTTACAGTGATAGTTAGCTCAAATATCTTCGTAAAATCCAAGCTATTGTTTCGTGTTATTCCATTAAACCCGTAAGGAAATCTGCAGTTCCAATATCCTTGTTTTCCTTGCCACTTATGTCTATGTCCTTGCGCAATTCCACAATAACTGTCTCATGGTCATCTAACAATTCTTTCAACATTTCTTTCTGCGAAGGATACTTGTTTGGCGACTCCTTGATTTTCGTCAGTTCTGAAAATTCTGACATCGTACCAATTGTCTTCTTGCCTAATTTATTTATGCGCTCTGCAACCTCGTCTATACTTTCCTCCAGTTGTTTGTATTGGTTTTCAAAAAGTTTATGGATTTCCATAAAACTTTCGCCGCCTACATTCCAATGAAATTTCCTCGTTTTGATATATAAAGTCATCTCATCTGCCAAGACAGATGAAAGTAATTCGACACTATTTTTTTTAATTATTTTCTGAAATTCCTATTTGTGGTTTCATAATTTTGCTTAATTTATATTATAGTTTAGTTGATAATTGCACAATAAATTTTATAGAAAATAATTGTCAATTTCAAAAGAGGGCATTAAGAGTAAATTTCCTCCCCGCTTAACTTTTTTTATCGCGCACTATCAGTAGCACACCGCCTATAACCAAAACCACGCCCACTATGGGTGACCATTTCACAGGATGGGACTGCTGTTGATTTATTTCAATTGGACCTATATCGACTACCTTTTTAGTGGTGACATAGTTAAAGCCCGTATAAAATATCATTATCGCCCCGATAATTAATGTGATAATTCCTATAGTCTTTGTGTTCATATAAATAATTTTAGGTTTCTTTCAAATATTAGCTTCTTTATATAAGAAGACTTATCTGAAATCTGATGGGTTTCACATTTCAATCAACTAAAAGCACAAACAAATTTGCTTTTAATTAAGATTCATCTTTTGTGGTACGAACTAGACTTATTCCTGAGGTGAAAAATATTAGGCCAAGAACTCCGTAAATGATTAGAGATTTAATATCTTGATTACCACCTGAAGTATTGGTAAATAATACGGCTGCATAAATAAGGGCACCAATTCCTAGAGCTGTTAGTAATGCACCAAAGATTCTTTTAAGATTCATAATTTTTTTTTTAGAATTATTAATTTGATTATCAATATTGCTATGGTGACCTCTTTATGAAGAGATGCGTCAGTAAGCGATAGGTTAATAGCAGATTTTTTCAAGTCAGTTATTCGCAAATAGCTGGCCAGCTGCTGATTGTGATGTCAAAGATAAAGAACTTATTTTCAGTAAGTTTTATATTATTTCTGTTAAAAGTTATATCTTTTACTTATTGGCTTGCAATTACGTCAAAATAGGAGGCAATAATATTTATTTTGTAAAACCGTACCCTCTTTGAAAATTACGCATGCTTCCGCTACGTTTGCGCCAGCAGCTTCACTGCCGGTTAACGATACCCCTTTTATTCTTTCATCACTGATCAACGCTGAACTTCTTTTGCCAGAAATCATTAGATTAGTATAAAGTCCCTCTGCAGCTCCTGCGTCTAAATATAATTTCTCTATTGCAATACCACAGAAAACCGTACGACTTGATAGAAAGGAAGTTCCATGGTACAACATCAAATAAAACTCCTATTGGACTGTTTCTAATGAAGGCTTCCCCAGACTCTGGATTTGAGTATGGCGCTTATTTTTTGACATAAAAAAAACGCTGTAGATCAGTTGACCAACAGCGTTTTTAAGTTTCTAAAAATTCTTTGAATTTATTGTGGTATCGTAACGGTATTCATTTGTAGAGTAACTGCCGTTTGCGCTAACATTCTTCCGTTTATTGAAGCTCCTGTTTTTAAGTTAATACCGGTTTGGCTTAATATGTTTCCTTCAAAATGGCTGGTTGTCCCTAAAGTAACTGCACCACTAGTTTGCCAGAAAATGTTTTTGGCCTGCGCGCCACCTGCTAGGGTAACTCTAACTGCTGAACTCATATTAAGATCTCCCGCAACCTGGAAGATCCATACATCAGTCGGGCTACCAGAAATTGTAATATCTGTGGGAATGTTAAGTGTGCTTGTCCATTTATACAAACCTGGTGTAAGCGTTTTTCCACCAATCGTTCCAGCACCTAAATTTAGGAAATCAGGGTTAACGCGTCCTGCCGCATTAGTGTAGGCTATTTGCATGTCACCTACGGCTGTAGTTAAACGAGTAGCATCAGTGATCTTGCAAGCTGGTCCTGCAGCATCGACTGAAAATATTGTACCTGTCACTTCATCACATTTTAAAAGAATAGCAGCTCCTGTAATAGGGCTTGCACCAACATCTCCTGTAACAGCAGATTTATATACATCCGTAACTCCTGTTTTTGAAAGTATCGCGAAATTACCAGCAACACCAAGATTTACCGCTTCCAATGTTTGGCTGCTTGTCAAATCTGTAGTTGACTGGTTAGATGAAGACTTTAAGGACGTAGTTTCATAAGTTGAATTTGCCACTGTTGGTGAGCTTGAATCCATATCATTACTACAACTCGTCATTAACCCAACCAAAAGCACTGTTAAGACTGGGATTCTTTTTAATATCTTCATGTTTTTTTTGTTTAAAATGTGATTTATTTATCACATTTCAAAGGTGAGGCCTTTATCCGCAAAAAAGGTTGTGATATTATGGTTCAAAGTTACGAGATTGACACATTTTGCTGTTTCCGATCCTTTTCTTAATAAAAAAAAGAGCGACTTTCCTCAATTGAGGAAAGTCGCTCTTTTTTACTTTTGTATAAAGTGACTAAATTTACATTCTCGTCATATACCAGTTTAACTCTTTTTCGATTTTTTCGAAATGAAAAAAGGCGGCTATGTTTTTTTGTAGTCTTAAGAAAGCGGTCTCGCTTTTTACGACATAATCAAAAGCTTTGTGGTGCATGCAACTGATGGCTACTTCGATCTTGTCTTGAGAGGATAACATTATCACAGGAATTTCAGGGTCGAAAGCCTTAATTTTATCCAATGTTTCAATGCCATTCATTGCATTTACATCTATCCCGTCCAAATGATAATCAAGAATAATCACGTCCGGTTTTCTTTTCGCCAAATTGGCAATACAGAGTTCTCCTGTTGCAAATGTTTCAACTACATAGTCAGTATGATGAACGAATTCTATTTCTAATGATTTTAAAAAAACGGCATCATCATCTACTAAAAAAACTATTGTTTTGCTATCGTTTTTCATTAGTTTGTGTTTTTTATATTATTAAATTCTATTTCTAATTCTTTGCAGGCTTGATTACAGATGTTTTCAAGCTGTAAAACCAAGTTATTTATTTCTTCCATGTTTTCATGAGCTGCAGCAGAGTCTTGTACTTTTTTTGCCATGTCTTCAAATTCAGGACTCAGCCCTATTATTGAAAAGGAAGGGATCATCTTATGAACGGATGCTTTCAATAATGTCCAATCCTTGTTTTGTAGACTTTGCCTCATTGCATTAATTAGTGGTGGTGTTTGCTGCAAATAAGCCGCTATCATTTCCATCATTAATTTAGGATTAGATTTCGTTCGAACGCTTAAGTAGTCTAAATTGATACATTTTTGCTTTTTCGGCATATCTTTTCTTTTAAGTTCATCAGATTTTAGGGTTGAATTTTTCCTAACAATGCTTACTATTTTACTATACAATAATCGCTCATCAACAGGTTTCGCAATATAATCATTCATTCCGACAGCCTTACATTTTGCTAAATCAACTGTCGTTACATCAGCCGTTAGGGCAATGATAGGTATATTTGAATTCAATTTTTCCCTGATATATTCAGTAGTTTCAAATCCATTCATTACCGGCATTTGCAGATCCATCAAAATGACGTCATACTCCTTGCTATTCAGCTTTTCTATAGCAATTTTGCCGTTTTCCGCAATGTCACGTTCGAATCCAAAATCATCCAGAAGTGTTTTCATCAATAACTGATTCAGGGCGATATCTTCAACAACTAAAACTTTAATATTATTTATTTCAGAGTCTAATTCAAGTATTTCTGTTTCCAGTTCAGCGTCTAGTTTTGTTTTTTGAAAGTTCAATCTAAAACTGAATGTGGTTCCAACGCCAACTTCACTTTCAACATTTATAGTGCCTCCTTGAGGCTCCACTAATTGTTTTACAATTGCTAGCCCCAATCCGGTACCACCATAAATTCTTGAGGTTCCACTGGAAGCTTGCTGAAAGTTATCAAATATTTTAGCTATTTTTTCTTTGGGAACACCAATACCGGTGTCTGTAACCGCAAATTCAACAGTTGTATTTTCTTCGTTCTCCTCAATCAAACGAACGCTCACCGTGATTTTTCCTTTAATGGTGAATTTAACGGCATTACTGACCAAATTTAATATTATCTGGTGCAGACGAACAGGATCCCCAATTATTATTGAGGGGATATTTGGGTCGTATTCTGTAATTAATTTTAAATTTTTCTCTTGAATTTTTGTTTCAAACAAATGCAGCATCGACGATATCGAAGATTTTAGTTTGAAAGGTATTTTTTCGAAGGTCATTTTACCCGCATCCACTTTCGCCAAATCAAGAATGTCGTTAATAAGCACGATTAGCGCGTCACCACTCATTTTTATCGCGGTCAAATACTCCTTTTGTTTTTCAGATAAATCTGTTTTTAATACCACTTTGGTAAATCCGATAATGGCATTCATCGGAGTCCTTATTTCATGGCTCATATTTGACAAGAACTGTTGTTTTGCTTTTACTGCATTTTCTGCAATTACGGTGGCATACTCAGCATTCCTTTTTTCCTCCTCGGCAATTCCTGTTGCCAGTTCGGCGAAAACTTTGGCTTCAATCAGTTCTGTTTCAATTATTTTTTGCTCTGTTATATCCCTGGCAACAACGACTGCGCCAAGTACGTTTCCTTGCTCGTCCTTATAAACTGATCCGTTAAATAAAACATCTGTCAATTTACCGTCCTTATGTCGAAGAGTCAACGGAGAATCGGCTACGGATCCTTTGGCAAAAACTTCCTGATATACTTCCCGCGCCATTTGTGGTTCGGTAAAATAGGCAAAGAAATCAGAGCCTATTAGTTTCTCGCGTTCCAGCCCCGTAATCTTTACGGTAGCTTCATTCATGTCCGTAATTTTGCCCTCGATGCTAATCGTAACCAAGGGATCACGACTTGCTTCGATCAAGCTGAGTGAATATTGTGAAGCTAATTTGGCCGAGTCGCTAAGTGATTTGAGTTCTTTGTTTACAATTTCACGTTTCTCTTTTTCTTTGTTCTGGAAGTCCAGTTCGATGTCGGCAATAACTAATTCAGCCGCTCTTTTCTCTTTTTCACCAGTTTGAAATATAAGTTCTTCGTTGGCTATATACAATTCCGCTGCCCGTTTCTCTTTTTCATCATTTTGAAACAGTAATTCTTCATTGGCAATTACTAACTCAGCGGCCCTTTTTTCTTTAACTGTATTCTGAAAAGCAAGTTCCTCGTTGGCGATGACCAACTCGGCAGCCCTTTTTTCTTTTTCGTTATTTTGAAAAGCAAGTTCTTTATTGGCAATGACCAATTCTGCAGCTCGGTTTTCTTTTTCATCGTTTTGAAAGGCAAGTTCTTTATTGGCAATGACCAATTCCGCTGCTCGGTTTTCTTTTTCGTCGTTTTGGAAGGCAAGCTCTTTGTTGGCAATGACTAATTCTGCTGCCCGATTTTCCTTTTCATCATTTTGAAACGCAAGTTCTTCATTTGCGATGATTAGTTCCTCCGATCGTCTTTCTTTTTCTTTATTTCTAAAAGCAAGCTCTCTATTGGCATTTCGCAAATCTAATGCCCATTTTTGTTCAGCGATATCACGCGCTACAATCACAATTCCCAATACGACACCCTTATCGTCCTTATAAACAGATCCGTTAAATAAGACATCGGTCAGTTTACCGTCTTTGTGGCGAATCGTAAGGGGCGAATCTGAGAC
>Ga0209619_10000124_pt1 | contig 45702 bp, 47 predicted proteins | sample Rifsed16ft3_FD_184011 | JGI IMG/M metagenome (GOLD analysis project Ga0209619, IMG submission 184011) | Soil microbial communities from Rifle, Colorado, USA - sediment 16ft 3 (version 2) | ecosystem: Environmental > Terrestrial > Deep subsurface > Rock core/Sediment | place: Rifle, Colorado... | reverse complement strand
GAGGGCTGGTTCTTCCCGATCGTGAAGGACGGGGACCTCGTCGGGATGGCGGAGATCTGGGAGATGAGCGGGTGCATCGAGGTGCGGGAGATGGACCTCGCCGCGCCCGAGCTCCTCGGGGAAGCGATCGATGCCCTCGTGCGCATGATGTCCTTCTACACGATGCGCGGCGTCGACGTCCTCCGGGTCACGCGCTTCCAGGGCAAGGACGTGGCGGACGCGGAGGATCTGTCCGCGTGGACCCGGGCCGGGTTCGTGCGGCTGTCGGACTTCCTGGCGTACGGGCCGATCGTGCCCCGGAATTTCGAGCCGAAGGAACTCCTCGCCTACGTCCTCCACAAGCAGGGGATCGCGCCGGAGACGCAGTTCCAGGACGTCGTGACGGCCGCGAAGACACTGGGCGGCCTCCGCTCGGACTTCGCCGCACGGCTTCGCGTGACGGAGTTCCGCCCGCTCGAACGCTTGCATCGGAACGGGGTCCTCGCGAAGGGCCTCGGGATTCCCCGGAACTGGACCTACGTCACGGAGGATGACCTGCGCCTCTTCAAGGCCGCGAAGGCTGCCCGGCTCACGAAGGACATGCGGTCCCTCCTGAGGATCGTGGAGGATGAAAGTCCGATCTCCCGCCCGCGCCTCCTCGCCCTCTCCGACCTCGGACGGGCCACGGCCACCGCCGCGCTGCGCAAGCTCTACGAAGGGTTGTTCGTCACCCGCGACGCGAACAACCGCTACCGGATCGTACCGGACGCGGGCATCGGAAAGGACGACGCGCGCCGGGAGGTCCTGCGGCGGATCGTCGCCAGCCTCGGCGTCGTATCCGCGGAGGTCCTCGCCGCCTGCACCCTATACGAGTACTCGATGGCGGAGATTCGCCAGCGCCTGCGTGCGTTCGAGAAGGAGGGCTGGCTCACGAAAGGGTTCCTCGCGCGGGGTGAGCGAACCCTCATGTGGGCGATCCAGGAGGACCTCCCCCGGATCGGACAGGTCGCGTTCCGCCGCAAGTTCGTCCTCACCCCGATGGACAACTTCTTCCTGTACGTCCGCGAGGCCGTTGCGAAGAAGTTCCGGATGGGCTCCTGCTTCGTCGTCTTCGACGGCCCCGAGATGGTCGCCGCGTTCACCGCGCGCCGGAGGAAGTGGGAGTTTGTCGTGAAGGAGTTCCAGGGGGATTCGGCCGCGCGGCGGGTGATCGACGCCTGGGAGGCGGAGAACGAGCTCGCGGTCGAGGAGGAGGTCGAACGGATCTCCGATCACGAGGTCATGGAGTGGTACACGAAGATGTACGGGCGGGCCGCGGAGAAGTGAGGCCTCGGTTTCTTACGCTCGCGCGCCTTCTCCGGCCCGCACTCATGGCCGTCGTGGGGATTGACACGGTCGCGATCGTCGTCTCCGACGCGAGGAAAGCGACCGCGTGGTACCGTGACGTCCTCGGGCTGCCGGTCGCCTACGTCGGACCCCCCGATGGGAACCCGGATTGAGCCGCGGAAGGGACGCCCGAAGACCCCGGGCACTGGATCGCACTCGGTCCCGGTCGCACGCGCACCCGCGTGCACCTGTGCGAGATGGGCGGGACTACGGAGCCGGGTCCCTCCGGGATCACGTTCCTGACGGACGACATACGCTCGGACTACGAGCGAATGCGCAGGAAGGGCGTGCGGTTTCTGTACCCTCCGAAGAAGATGGACTAGGGCGAATGGCTCTGCGAGTTCATCGACCCGGACGGGAACCAGTTCGATCTGAAGCAGCCTGCGGATCCGTCGGCCGGGGCGACGTGACCGGGTCAACTCCTCGCCGGGGGCGCGCCCTCCTTGATCACGACGAGGCTCACGCTGTCCAGGAGGATGTGCGCCTGGCACTTCGGGCAGTCGATGCCGTTCCAGTCGTCCGTCGTCTGGGTCGCGGCCAACGTGATCCGCACGGACCTGCAGTACGGGCACAGGAAGCTCACGCGTAGCTCCCGATCCCGCAGCCGGTCCAGGGATACCTTGTCGACGATGCGAGCCACGAGGGTCCTCCGGGTCGGTCTCCGAAGGACGTGGGCCCTCGCCCCTTATTAACGAACCGACCGTATTGTCGGGAATGGGAATGGAGCCGCTCAGGTGGGATCCGCCCGCCGGCCCGGGCTCAAACGCAAGGCGCGGTCTGCACACGATGCGGCCTCGTCGAACCTGCCGAGCTTCGTGAGGACGAAGCCTTTGTTCACCCAGGCACCGCGGTAGCCCGGGTCGATCCCCAGGGCGCGTTCGTAGCACTGGAGGGCCTCCTCGTACTTCCCGAGCCGCGCGAGCGTGTTCCCTTTGTTGTTCCAGGCGACCTCGTACCGAGCGTTCACCTTGATGGCCGCATTGAAGCACCGCAGCGCGTCGACGTACAGCCCCATCTTCGACAACGCGTTCCCCTTGTTCACCCAAGCGACTTCGTTGTGCGGGTTGATGTCCAAGGCTGTGTCGATCGCCCGCAGGGCGTCTTCGTACCGGCCGAGGAGGATGAGGGTCGCGCCCTTCCCGTACCAGGGGATCTCCGCGCCCGGGACGTCCTTCCGCGCCGCAACGATCGCCCGCTCGTATTCCTCGAGGGAGCGGTGGTAGTTCTCCTGGACGATGTCCTTCTCCGCCCGGACAAGTCCCGCGCGGAGGGCCGCCGTCGATCGTCTTCGGCGGACTTCGGCCGCGGCGAGGGCCGCAGGCCAAGGCAGTGCGGCGAGGATGGCGACCGCCCATGGCCACGTGCGCGCGATGGTCGGATCCTGGGCTGCAGCCAGGGCGAAGACGACCATGGGGACCGCGCTCCCGAGCGCCAGGACGACCTTGGCCCGCGTATCGATGAGCCGGCGGGTGGCCCAGGCGAAGGGGATCGCGCTCGCGACGGCGACGGCCGTCCCGATGACCCCTGTGCCGGCGAGCAGGATCCCCGCGATGCCAAGCCCCATCGCGTGGGCCAGGAGGCCGACGTCCCGGCGTCCGATCCGGACGCGGCTTCGAAGGAACATCGGCACCACGTAGGCCAAGAGGCCCGCGAGGAAAGCGGCGATTCCTGCGCTGACCGTGATCTGACCCAGGAATCCGGACAGGAGGAGACCCGCGCCCGCCGCAAGGACGATTCCCCCGACGACCTCTGGCGCAATCACGCTCCGTGGAGGCATCCGTTGCGACTCCCCGCGGATTCGCAGGCCCTCGTTGGTGCGGATCCGCTTTTGCGGGAGCGGCTGGATCTCGAGGGGCGGTACGGGCGATGTAACCATCGTCGAACGGCGGCCTTCGCCTTCAGATGATCTCGCCATGAGGCCGGGTTTCTCAGGACGGATGGTCGACGCCATGCCGGCCCCTTCAGCCGGCACAACGTGTGTCGCCGGTGTTGCGATCGCCTTGACAGGCCGGGGCCTGACGACTCGGTCCGCGGCCGGGGCGGTCGGCCTTGGGGTCTCTTCGGGGCGCGCGCGTGGAACCGCGGCCATAGGTCCTTTCGCGGGGAGTTCTGGCGACGAGGCTGAAGCTGGCGCCTTCGGAAGGACTTCGGTCGCGAGGATTCGTGGTGGCTCGACCGGCGCCGGCGGTACCGGCCCAGGCTCCCGAAGCCGTTCCCCGCATATCTCGCATTCCTCCAGATCGGGATCGTTGTCGGCCCCGCAGACGGGGCAGAGGACGAGGTCGAGGATGTCTTCTTCTTCGGCTGCAGGCGTCGAATCCTCCTCTTCGAATTCCGCCGCGCAGCGAGGGCACTTCGTGTCGCCGGTCGCGACGAAGCCGCCGCAGTTCGTGCAGATGAACAGGAGGCCGACCTCGCCCTTCTGCAACACGCTGTCCGGATCTCGGTCTCTCAGCTGCCTGGGGTGCCGGAACCCCATCTCGACGAGCTTGAGTGCGGACTCGCGTTTCAGCCCGAAGGCTCGCCCGAGGCGCACGACGGCCTCGTCGATGACGAATGCCCCGCAGTTCTCGCACTCCGTCTCGTCCGGAGGGATCGGCTCCTGGCAGACGGGACACAGGACCCGGGCCTGTTTCCCGGGCATCGAACGGGAATTCGACCCTCCGGGAAGGCCATAAACCCATCCGTCCGGTTGTCAGGGCCGATACCCGGACGTGCGCTTAAGTAGCCGGCGTTCCTTGACAAGCTCCTATGGCGACGCGCGAGGACTTCTTCGTCGCCCTCCTCCTGGGGATCGGGCCTGCGCTGGCGATCCTCTGGACCTCCCTGCGGCGGTTCGACCGGCCGCGGGTCGAGCATACGTTGTTCGACGACCGCCGCGTCTTCGGCGGCCTCGCGGTAGGCATGGTCTTCGGGGTCATCGCGAGCGTCTTCGTCCTCGCGCTCCCGCGAGTGGACCTTGCGTCGTCCGTCCTCGCGATCGTCGTGACGTTCCTGTTCGAAGAAGGGTTCAAACTCGTCTACCTCAACCGCCGAGGGTACCGAGGCCGATTCGACGCGACCTTCTATGGCGTGTCGCTCGGTGTGGGCGCCGCCTCGACGGCAGTCGTCGCGACGGTCGTGTGGACCGCCCTGAGCGTGTTGTACACCGTCGACGGATTCGCGCTCCTCGTGCTCTTCTCGATCAGCCTGTGTCTCGTGAACGCAGACACCGGAGCGATCATCGGGTTCGGCGCGTCACGCGGGGACATGTGGCGCGCGTATGCCCGTGCGGTCTTGGTCCGCCTTGCGCACGGCGGATTCCTCCTCCCGTTCCTGATCGGTGCCGCGAACCCCTGGTCTCTCCTGTCCGCGGCGACGTCCCTCGGGTTTGCCTTGCTCCTCTACCTGTACGTGTATCGTGTTCTGCTTCCCGGGACGTTGCCCGACGACATCCTTCGCGAGATCCGCCGGGAGCGGAGACGCCCGAAGGCCGCTAGAGAGTGAGGCTCACGGCGCGGAAGAAACCGGGCTTCGGCTCATAGACGACGTTGCCCCGGACGAGCGCGTCCAGCGCCTCCCTCGATTGAGCAATCCCGAGCCCGTCCAAGACCTTCGTCCAGTCTGCAAGCGAGAAGACCTCGAGCTCCTTCGTGAGTTCCATCGCTGCGACCCGCACGCGACTCGTTCGATCCCTTGACCTCGCGGCAATCGCGACGACGCGCGCGTGGACATCGCGTGACCGCCTCCGAGGTATCGGGACCATCGCGGCCTCGTACGCCTGCGTGCCGCCTGCGAGTTCTGCGTTCACGCGGCCGACGAGCGTGGCGAGTTCCCGTGCGTTCTCCGCCCTCGCGCGGATCCTCGACGGGACCACGTGCATCTCGAATCCGCATGCGCAGATCGTCGTCTTCCGTTTCAGGTCAACGCCCTTCGTGCGCTTGCAGCGAGGGCAGACGATGACGCCGTACATGGCCTCAAACGAGGAAGACAAGGGCCGCGAGGCATGCGCCGTAGTGGTCCATCGGGATGCTCAGTTCCTCAATGCGGTACTCGATCTTGCGGAACTTGATCCCACGGAGCTTCGCCATCTCCCCCATCTTCCACTCCATGACTTCCTTGAGGGACTTCTTCGTGCCGTGCATGTGCCCTTCTGCGACGTATCCGCCGGAGCCGTCGTCGCGATACCCGTACGCGATCCCGGCGGAGATCGTCTCGCCTTCCCCGCCGCGTTGTTGTGCCAGGACGCAATGCGTGATCGCCCCCATCGGGAGGTCTCTCCTCCGGACCGTCTTGATGCCGACCGGCAGGACGGAGGACACGGAGACGATGTTCTGCTCCGAAAGCCCCGCGTTCTGGAGGGCTTCGTCGAACGCGTTCAAGTCGGATACCTTCGAGACCGCCTTGCCGGACGTCACGAAGAACTTCGTGGGGATGGGCAGCATGATGCTCTGCGAACACGCGCCATCTCCGCGTAGGGCTTAAGCGTTTGCAGCCTGCCAGACTAGGGCGCCCGGAGTAGAATAATATCGTGAATATTATAAATTAGGATGAATATCGAGTGGATGCCCGTCGCCCGGGTGCGTCCGAGTGCGCGATGAGGGCGATTTCCTTCTGCATGCTGTATGCGTCTTCTCCCCAGGTGTAGTACCCGTACAGGACTCCGTCCGTGCGGTATCCGAGTCGGCGGTAGAACTCGATTGCCGTGAGGTTCTGCGTACTGACCTCGAGCCGGATGGAAGCGTATCCACGGTCCCGGCACAGGTCTTCGGCGGCGGCCATGAGACGAGTTCCGATGCCCCGACGACGCTCGTGCGGCGCGACCGCGACGGAGAGGATGCGGCAGACCGGGCCTTCGAAGAGCATCATGATCGCCCCCCGCACCCCAGCGGGTCCATCCACGATGAGGGTCACCGCGCGCTCGTTCCGGAGAATCCAATCCACGTGTTCCCGGCGAAAGCGTCGCTCTCGGAAACAGAGGGCCTCGAACCGGTGGAGCGCGTCCACGTCTTGGGGGCCAGCGAAGCGAAGCACGGCGGGCTCGACCGCAGACATGCTTCATGTCTTTTTCGACCTGGAGTTGCACCGCGAAAGGGTAATCTAGACCCACCGGGATGGGCTCGGGCCTCCATGGTCCAGGTTGCCGACATCCTGAAGGGACGCCATACGGGCGAGTCCGTCGAGCTGAAAGGCTGGATCTACCGGACGCGGACGGTCGGCGGCAAGGCGTTCGTGGTGGTCCGCGACTCGACCGGAATTCTCCAGACCACGATTGCCCGCGATTCGGTGCCCGCGGACGATTTCGCTGCAGTGGAGAAGGCGCTGATCGAATCCGCCGTCACCGTGCGGGGGACCGTGACCGCGGACAAGCGCGCACCCGGCGGATACGAAATCCGAGTGACGTCCTTCCGCGTGATCCACTTCGCGGAGAAGTTCCCGATCCAGGAGGACTTGAGCGAGGAGTTCCTCCTCGACGTTCGGCACCTGTGGGTCCGGTCGCAGCGGATGACGACGATCTTCCGCGTGCGGCACACGGTGTTCGGGGCCGTCCACGAGTACTTCCGAGACCAGGGGTTCTGGGAAGTCTCTCCGCCGATGATCACCCCAGCGGGGAGCGAGGGCGGAGCGACCCTGTTCGAGGTCGACTACTTCGGTCGGAAGGCCTACCTTACGCAATCCTGGCAGCTCTACGCGGAGGCGATCGTCCTCGCGATGGAGAAGGCCTACTACATCGGCCCGTCGTTCCGCGCCGAGAAGTCCCGCACGAGCCGCCATCTGACGGAGTACTGGCACGCGGAGATGGAGCAGGCCTGGGTCGGGTTGGACGAGGTCGTGAAGCACGCGGAGGCTGTGATTTCCCATGCCTGCCAACGCGCCGCGGAGGAACGCCCGGATGACGTAGCGGCCCTCGGCCGCCCCCCGGACTTCCTGAAGGCCGTGAAGCCGCCGTTCGAGCGCTTGACATACGACCAGGCCCTCAAGATCCTGAAGGGGAAAGGGATGGAACTCGTGTGGGGGAAAGACCTCCGCACACTCGAGGAACGTGCGCTGACGGAGGGGAAGACGAAACCAATTGTCGTGACGCACTACCCGCGCATCTCCCAGGCATTCTACAAGGCGCGGGACCCGCAGCACCCGGATCACGTCCTCGCGTTCGATGTGATCGGCGGCGATGGCGTCGGAGAGATCGTCGGGGGAAGCGAACGGGAAACGGACCTCGAGACGATCGAGAAATCTCTCGTTGAGCAGGGAGAGGACCCGAAGAAGTACGAGTGGTACCTCGATTCCCGCCGCTACGGGAGCGTCCAACACGCCGGATTCGGAATGGGGATGGAACGTCTCATCCAGTGGATCTGCAAGCTCGAGCACATCCGAGACGCGGTGTCCTTCCCGCGGACCCCCGCCCGCGCTTCCCCTTGAGGGGCGCAGCCTTTTACCGGCAGACCCGATAGCTCGTTCCGATGGGCGGGGAAGCGCCACCGGACCCGTTCGCGCGCCTTCTGGACGACCACGGGGATTTCGCGGATAAGCTCACGGAACTCGAGGCGACCCTCGATGAGATGATGGCCCTGCGGGAGGCGAGCGACGCAAACCGCGAGGTCCTCGACGAGGCGATCCGATTCTTCGAGGAGGAGGTCCTCCCGCACATGGCGCTCGAGGACGAAGTCCTCCTGCCGCTGCTCGAGGCGAAGATCGGCCGTTTCGGCACCCTCGTCAATGTCGTTGCGTACGAGCACGACGAGATCCGGCGGGAGGTCGAAAAGTTCCGTGCGGCGCGGAAGGACCTCGAGCGGTCCGCGGATCCATGGCCCGCGATCCAAGAAGTGAACCGTCATGGGATTTTCACGATCCAGTTCCTCTGGGACCATTTCCGGAAGGAGAAGACGAGCCTGTTCCCCACGGCTCGCGAACAACTTTCCGAATCCGAGCTCGAAGTGATTCGGAAGAAGCTCCTTCACTGACGCGACATCGCAGCCTGAATCTTCTCGGCGGCGGCATCGAGCTCCACTCGGTCCGGGATTCTCCCATAGCCGGGCCCGACACGGAATCCGAACCCGTCCCCTTCGTATCTCGGAATCACGTGGATGTGCACATGGTCAATTTCCTGCCCGGCTGCCTCGCCGTCGGCGAGATGCAGGTTGACCGCCTCGCAGCGAATTGCGCTCCGCCGGAGGCCTGCGGCAACGGCCATCGCCTGCCGGAACACCTTGGCGCCCAGATCGGGCGGGAGCTCCGCGAGGGACGCCGCGTGTCGTTTTGGGATGACGAGGACATGGCCCTCGTTGATGGGCCGGATGTCCATGAACGACATCGTGCTGTCGTCCATGTGGACGATGCTCGAAGGCGCCTCCTGACGCACGATCTTGCAGAAGATGCAGTCGGATCGATCCGGTGCGGACACCCTGGGAGGAATCCATCAGGAGTCCTTGAAAATTCCGAGGGACTAGGCGAGGTCGCGAGCGAGAGAGGACCCTCGCATGGCCCGAGCGAAAGCGAGGGTTCTCCGGATGTCCTTTCGGTAGGCCAAGGAGACGATGGCTTGAAAGAGCAGGCACAGAACGGTCAGGGACCACGCGAGGCCTGCGAGGACGAGTGGTAGGTCCCCAAGACGTTCTCCACCGAGGAAGCGGGCGTAGAGGAAGGTAGTCCCCACCAGAAAGCTGGCCAGGACGATCCGGCTCACGCGACGCATGAGGCGGATGGCCCACAGGCCCAAAGCCAACCCCTGCTTCGTCTCTCTGTCGAGGCCCGGCTCGATTCGGGCGAGGAAATCCTCTGGCACGTCCTCGATGAGGGCGCGGATCCCCAGGTAGGTCGTGTATCCAATCGTCCGAAGGGTCATCGCGTCTTAAATCACGGGCCGGGGCTTAACCCTTCGGCGGGAACACCTCACCCTTTCTTCCCCGACGGCCCCAGGACTCGCTCGGCGATGATGAGCTTCTGGATCTCGTTCGTTCCTTCGTACAGCCCGAGGATCCGCGCGTCTCGGTAGTACCGTTCGACGTCGAAGTCTCCGCTGAATCCGTACCCGCCGTGGACCTGGACAGCCCAGTCCGTGACCCGCTGCGCCATCTGCGCGCCGAAGAGCTTCGCCATGGATACCTCGAGGGTGTTGTCCTGGCCGAGGTCCCGGAGATGCGCCGCCCTCAACGTGAGGAGCCGCGCGGCATCGACCTCGACGGCGGACTGCGCGATCATCTCCCGTATGAGCTGGAAATCGCCGATCGGACGGCCGAACGCCTTCCGTTCCTTCACGTACTTCGTCGCGGCCTCGAGGGCGGCCCGTGCGACGCCGACCGCACCGGCGGCGATTCCGATCCGCCCGCTGTTCAGGGTCTTCATCGCCTCGTCCCATCCGTCGCCGCGCGTCCCAATCAGATTCTCCTTCGGGATGCGGCAATCCTCGAACGCGAGGTCGGCCGTCGGGCTCGCCCGCAGCCCGAGCTTCGTCTTCGTCTCGACGTGCGTGACCTTGAATCCCGGGGCGTTCCTCGGGACCATGAAGAGGGAGATCCCGTCGTGGCGCTTCGAGCCGGGCTCCCGCGCGTACACCTGGACGAAGTCCGCGATGCTCCCGTTCGAGATGAATCGCTTCTGCCCGTTCAGGACCCACTCGTCGCCGCGGAGTTCGGCCGCCGTCTGGAGATTCCCCGCGTCGCTCCCCGCCTCCGGTTCCGTGAGGGCCCAGGCGCCGAGCTTCTCGCCCTTCGCGAGAGGCACGAGCCATGCCCTCTTCTGCTCCTCCGTCGCGAACCAGAGGAGGGAGGTCTCCGAGAGGGAGGTCTGCACGGAAACAGTCGTTCGCACACTCGACGAACCACGGCTGATCTCCTCGACCAAGAGCATGAACGAAACGTAGTCCATCCCCGCGCCTCCGTAGGCCTCGGGCACGGGCGCGCCGAGGAAACCGAGCGTCGCCATCTTCGCGTAGAAAGACCGCGGGACCTCCCCCTTCTCCTCCCACTCCCGGACATGGGGGATCAGCTCCCGGTCGACGAACTCCCGGGCGGTCTCCTGGACGAGCCTCTGCTCTTCCGTCATCCGAAAGTCCATGCGCGCCGCCTCGCGGCAGCTACATCCGTGGCTCTCATAAAGCTTCGGAACGTAGCGCGCCGGATGAGCGTCCGGGAGGGCTCTAATCCGTCGGACGAAGGATCCAGAATCGCCCGAGCTGGCCGATGATCACCCGGCCGCAGGACGAACATCGCCGGAACTCCGTGTTCCCCTCGACGCCGAGGATCTCCGTGTCGGCGTGGGGACACTCCTCGCGGCGTTTCGGGGCTTCCAAGACCATGGCGCACACGTTCAGTCGCTCCGGTTTGACTTTCGGGCTGTTCTCCTAAACGCCTACGTAAATACTCTACGTCGAGCCTTCGCCGCTGACTCTTGGAACATACTCTTATCCTCCGCGCCCCGTTACGACGGCCCTGTGGGGCTCCTCTCGGACTCGGACGTCCGCCAGTACCTGGCGAAGGGGGAGCTATCCATCGAGCCGTTCGACGAGCGGGACCTCACGCCGAACGGCTACGACGTGTCCGTCGAGGAAGTCCTTCTTCCCGCCTCGGACGTCAAGGTGTCACGCGGCGTGGCCCGAATTCCGGCGATGACCCGCTTCGCCGTCAGTACGCGGGAGAGCGTGCGCCTGGGGCGTCATCTCGCCGGCCAGATCTGGCTCCGGACGACCTGGGCGCGGCGCGGCGTCGTCGCGTCGTTTGGGATGATCGACGCCGGCTTCTCCGGCACCTTGACCTTCGGGGCCATGAATGCGTCGTCGGAGGAGCTCGTCCTGCCGGTTGGCGAGCGTTTTGCGCAGATCGTCTTCCTCACGCTGGACTCGCCCGCCTCGGAGACGTACGAGAAGCGATCCGGGACCTACCAAGGGCAGAAGGGCGTCACGCTCGAGCGACCCTGAGGTCCAGCGCGACGTGGCTGTGGGTCGGGGAGTACGCACGGACGTGGTGGATCGTGAGGTCCTCGACGGCAAAACGATCGCGCTCCGCCCGTTTCCGGATGTCCGCGATGGCATCTTCTTCGTCTGCGCGCTCGAGGATCCGGTAGAGGTGGACGACTCCGACCGGGCCCAAGGCGCGGAGGGCGGGGGCGAGGAAGGTCTCCGCGGAGTGCGGGAGGTCCAGGATGACCCGATCCGCCGGTGCGATCGTGGCGAGGACCCGGTGGGCGTCCGCCTCCCGCACGTGGACGCGCTCCGCGCGGTTCACGGCGACGTTCGCCCGGAGCAGGGAGACGGCCGCGGGATTCGCATCGGCGGCCTCCACCCGCGAGGGCCGAGAACGGCGCGCGATGAGGATCGCATACGGCCCGACGCCGGCGAAGGGGTCCACCACGACCTCTCCGGGCCGCACGAGATCCGCGATTCTCTTCCGCTCCGTCGCCAGCCGCGGGCTGAAGTACGCTTGGCTCAGGTCCACGCGGTAGCGGAGGCCGTGCTCGACATGGGTCGTCGTCGTCCGACGCTCGCCGCCGATGATCTCGATGCGTCGGATCCGGAGGTCCCCCGCGACCCCTCGGTCCTGGACGACGACGCGGATCTTGCGGTTCCACCGGAGGATCGCGTCCGCGATTGCGGTGCGGTGCGTCTCGAGGTCTTCCCGGACCTTCAGGACCGCGATGTCCCCGACGACGTCGAACGAACTTGGCAGGTACCGCCGGACCGCCTCGGGGACCTTCGCGACGTCCTTGTAGCTCCGGATCGGGGTGAAGCCTTCCTCGAACTCCCGTTCCTCCGCGGGAAAACCGACGTCCACGAGCTCGACGGTCGGGAGGTACAGGCGCTCGCCCTCCCGACGGACCCGGAGGGACTTGAGGAGCACCCCCCGCTCCTTCAGCACGAGGCGGATGCGCTCCCCCTCCGAGCGGGGCACGACGACGCACCACGCTCGCATGGGCTCTCGGAGCACCGGTCGCAGGATAGACCTTTCGAAGGAATCTTATTCCCGCCCCCTTTAGGCTGTGATGAACCCGAATGTCGCAACCTGCCGGAACGATCCGCTCCTTCCTCGATCCCGCGGAACTGTTCCGCCGCTATTTCGTGAACACCCTCTTCGATTCCACGTTCGTGGTCCTCGGGATCCTGGCCGCGGCCACGGCCGAGCCCACGCCCGACCCGGAGTTCGCGATCAGCGCGATCGTTGCCGCGAGCCTCGCGATTGGCATCTCGACGGGCGTGAGCGTCTACGAGGCGGAGCACACGGAGGGGGAGATCCGCCTGCGACGCCTCGAACGTGCGATGCTCTCGCCGATGCGGGACACGCAGATCGCCCGGCGCCTTCGCTCGGCCCGCTTCGCGGTCTCCGGGGTCAACTTCCTCGCGCCGATCTTCGTTGCTCTCGTCACCACGATTCCGATCCTCATGTACCAGGCCCGGATCCTGCCGGACTTCATCATCGCCTCGGCTCTGTCCAGCGCGTTGGCCCTGAGCATCATCCTCGGAGCGGGCTACTATCTCGGGAAGCTGACGGGCCGAAGGCCTTGGAGGAAGGCGATCCGGATGACGGTCGTGGCCGTCCTGACGTTCGGCGCCCTCCTGGCGATCCAACACCTCCTCTAGGGGAACCTTCATTCGTCTCCGTCGGGTTCGCGTCCGTATGGGCGAGCTCGTCTTCATCGGCCTCGGCCTCCACGACGAGAAGGGCCTCACCCTGGCCGGACTTGAGGAGGCCCGGTCCTGCGACACGCTATTCGCGGAGCTCTACACGTCGGCCCTCTCGGGGGCCTCCGTGGAGGCGCTCGAGCGGCTCATCGGCAAGAGGCCCCGGCGGCTCAGCCGCGAGGAGGTCGAGCGGGGCGACCTGATCCTGCAGGCCGCGACGAACCAGAAGGTTGGCCTCCTGGTGGGCGGGGATCCGATGGCCGCGACGACCCATGTGGACCTCCGTCTGCGGGCAGCCGCGGCGAGCATCTCCACGCGGATCGTCCATGGCGTGTCCATCCTCTCGTCCGCCGCGGGCGCCTTGGGCCTCCAAGCCTACAAGTTCGGCCGCACGACCACCGTACCCTTCCCCTCGCCAGGCTTCGAGCCGACGAGCCCCTTGGAAGCGATTCTCGGAAACCGCCGGATAGGCCTGCACACCCTCGTCCTCCTCGACCTCCACGAGGACGGCACGTTCCTCCACCCCCAGGATGCAATCCGCGGGCTCCTGCGGATGGCCGAAAGGACGGGCACGACGGAGTTCGGTCCAGGCACCCTGGCGTGCGTCCTCAGCCGGGTTGGGTCGTCGGACGCCCGGGCCGTCGCGGGGCCGATCGGAAGCCTCGTCGGGAGGGACTTCGGCCCGCCGCTCCACTGCCTCGTCGTGCCAGGAGATCTGCATTTCCTTGAGAAGGAGGCCCTCGCGGCCTTCGCGGGGGCGCCTCACGACCTCTGAGGGATGGCCGTCGCAATCTCTGGAAGGCGGTCGATCCGCCAGAAGGCGACATCCAGGGCGTACGACCGATGGACCTCTCTCCCGCCCCACTCCTGTCGGAGGACCCCCATGGCGCTCCGGTGGATTGGTTCCGGCACGTCCCACTGGGAGCTGTAGGATCGCCCGTCGAGTTCAGAGAGCAGGGCGTCCGCGCGAAGCGTCTCTTCGAACGGGCCGACGGGCATGAGGATGTCCGGCCGGAGGAGAACCGGTAGGTCCCGCTCGTGGAGCCCCGGTGCGGACCACGTGTGGCCCGCTTCCTTCACGAGGCGGTCGTAGTCCCGCTTCATGCTGTCTGCCCGGTACGTCCGCTCGATGACCGTCAGGTAACTCTCTCGCGTCACGCGCCCGATCTCCATGATGACGTCCCGCCAGTCGGGGATTAGGTGGAGCACGTGGATCGTCATCGTGACGTCGAAGGACTTCGAGGCAATCGGGAGTCGCGCGCCATCCGCGAAGAGCACGGATCGGAGCCCCTTGGCGAGCCCGATTTCCACCATCCGCCGCGAGATGTCGATCCCGACGACGCGGACGCCGCTCTTCTGGAGGGGCACGGCGAGGCGTCCGGTCCCGACCCCGATTTCCAATACCCTCATCCCCTGGAGCTCCTCGACGAGCACCGCGAGGAGGCGTGACATCACGCGAGGCGTGAGGCCCCGCGTCTCGTCGTAAACCCTCGCGACGTGGTCGAAGGAGAGCCGGCCCGGCATCGACGGGCGGATGGCGTGGTGCTGGAAAAATGTGAGCCGCATCGCACGGCCTCTCGAAAACGATAGTTTCACACACCCCCCCGTGTTACCGCCTTATGTATGGGGCGGGATGAGGCGAAGGGTGACAAGGTGGCCATCGCAGCCAAAGCCATCGAGGAGCTTCCGGGCGTAGGCCCGGCAACCGCCGAGAAGCTGAGGGAGGCCGGGTTCGCGGACCTCATGGCCCTCGCCGTCGCCTCGCCCCAGATGGTCGCGGACGCGGCGGAGCTGGGGTCCAATGTCGCGCAGAAGATCATCATCGCCGCCCGCGAGGCCGTCGACATCGGCGGGTTCGAGACGGGGGACGTGATCCTCGAGCGGCGGAAGTCGGTCGCGAAACTCGCGACCTCGTCCAAGGCGCTCGATGAACTCCTGGGCGGCGGTCTGGAGACCCAGGCGATCACAGAATGCTACGGTGAATTTGGGAGTGGGAAGTCCCAGCTGGCGCACCAGCTCGCTGTGAACGTCACGCGTCCGGAGGAGGACGGAGGGCTCGGCGGGGACACGGTCTGGATCGATACGGAACAAACGTTCCGGCCGGAAAGGATTCGGCAGATGGCGGAGGCGCTGGACCTCGACGCGGATGAGATTCTCAAGCACATCCACGTCGCCCGGGCGTTCAACAGCCATCATCAGATGCTGCTCGTCGAAAAAGCAAACGACCTGACGAAGGACTTCCGGATCCGACTCATCGTGATTGACTCGCTCACCGCGCATTTCCGGGCGGAGTACATCGGCCGCGGTGTCCTCGCGGAGCGCCAGCAGCTGCTCAACAAGCATATCCACGAGCTCATGCGCTTCGGGGACATCCACAACGCGGCAATCTACGTCACGAACCAAGTGCACGCGAAGCCCGATGCGTTCTTCGGGGATCCGACGAGGCCCGTCGGGGGACACATCGTGGGCCACAGCGCAACGTTCCGCGTCTACCTTCGCAAGTCGAAAGGGGGGAAGCGGATCGCGCGGCTCATCGATTCGCCAAACCTCCCGGAGGCGGAAGCCGTGTTCAGCGTCTCGGAGGACGGAATTCGCGACTGACCGTGGTCCATGTCAAGACGTGTCGGGACAGCTTGAAGTAGCGTCCGGCCCATAGTTGGCGTGGTTCCATGGAACCGGCGCTCCTTCTGATTCCTGGGCCGGTCCCCCTGCATCCGCGCGTCCTGGAGGAATTCGCGAAACCCGCGATGCCCCACTACGGCGACACATGGGTCCACGCGTACCATGAGATGCAGTCCCTCCTACGGTATCTGTGGGCTGCGCCGACGGCCCGCGTGTTCCCGATCGCCGGCCCGGGCCACGCCGGACTAGAGGCCCTCGCCTACACCTTCCTCCGGCCCGGGGATCGCGTCGTGGTCGTGTCGAACGGATTCTTCGGCGAACGGATGCGCGAGGTCTTCCTCACGCATCGCGTGAAGGCGGACATTGTGGCATCCGCATGGGGCGATGGTCCCGACGTGGCGGGCCTCCGGTCGGCCCTGCGGCAACCTGCGAAAGCGGTCGCGATCGTCCACAACGAGACCTCGACGGGCGTCGCGAACCCCCTTGCGGAGATTGTCGAGGCGGCCCACGCCGTCGACGCCTTCGTCCTCGTCGATGCGGTCTCTTCCCTCGGAGGGCTTCCGCTCCCGTTCGAGGAGCTCCGGATCGACGCGGCGTTTGGTGCGTCGCAGAAGTGCCTCGCCGGTCCCGCGGGAATCGCGCCCGTCGCGGTCGGCCGGTCCCTCTGGGAGTCCACGCGATCCGATGACGTGAACGGGTGGTACCTGAACTTGTACACGTGGGCCCGATATGAGAAGGACTGGGGCGATTGGCATCCCACGCCCACGACGATCTCCTCGAACCACTTCTATGCTTTCCTGCGGAGCCTGGAGCTCGTGAAGGAGGAGGGCCTCGAGGCGCGCGTCGCGAGGCACGAGAAGATGGCCGCGCGGCTTCGTGCCGGCCTGACGGACCTCGGCTTCTCGCCCTTCGGCCCGCCGGAACTCCTGTCGAACACGGTCGCCTGCGCGACGCCGCCGCACGGGGTGGACGCGAACACGGTCGCGAAGCGCCTGCGCCTGGAACACAACATCTACGTGTCCGGGGGGCTCGGCCCTCTCCGTGGCAAGACCATCCGGATCGGAACGATGGGGACGCAGGCAGAACCCCTGCCCATGGATCGCTTGCTGGGGGCGCTCAAAGCCCTCGCCTGAGTCAGGCTTCCGGCAGGTGCGTCTTCAGCCAGCCGAAGGATCGCTCGTACAGGCGAATCAGGTTCGACATCTTCCTCGGCCAGTGCCCCTCGTCCGGAAACTCGAGATAGTCGATCGTCTTGCCCATGTTTCGCATCGCCTCGACGATCTGCCGAGCCTCCGTCACGGGGCAGCGGGGGTCGTGGGCGCCGCCTGTGAACAGGATCGGCGCGCGGATCCGATCGAGGTAGTGGATCGGGGAGAACTTCCGGAAGAGATCCGCGTCCGTGTCCGGATGGCCCATCTTCTGCCGGTCGTACCGACGGAGGTATCCGCGCTCGTTCGTCGTCGCGGTGAGCCAGTTGAAGAACCCGACGATGCTCACCCCGACGGTCCAGAGCTCCGGTGCCTGTTCGAGGCACTGCGCGACCGAGTAGCCGCCGTAGCTCACCCCGATCGTCCCGAGCCGGTCTCTCGCGCAATGCCCGCTCTTCACGAGCCACCGGCCTCCCGCGATGATATCCTGCATGTCCCCGCCGCCGAGGTCCCGGTCGCTGAGGCGCCTCCAGGCCCGGCCGTATCCCGTGCCCCCGCGGTAATTCGGCGCGAGGACCGTGAACCCCTCCGCCACGAGGAACTGGGTCCCCGCGTCCCATTCGTTCAGGGTCTGCGCCTCAGGCCCTCCGTGCGGATCCACGAGAGCCGCGTTCCGAGAACGTGACCTTGCGGGCACGAAGAGCCACCCGGGGATCTTGCGGCCATCGAATGTCGGGTACCACACGAGCTTGCCGTCGGCCATTTCGCCTCTCGGAAGCTTCGTCTGCAAGCTGTCCACGAGTTTCGTCGTCCGCCCGTCCCGCCAGAGGACGAGTCGCTCCGGCGTCACGAAGTTCGAGGTGTGGTGGAAGAGCCCGCGGCCGTCGGGATGCCAGAGGGCCCGGTTCGCGCCGCCTCGGGCGGGGGACACGTTCCGGATGCCTCGTCCGGTCGAGGCCACCGTCTTCAGCTGGACGTTCCCGTCGTGGTTCTCGAGGAACGCGATTCGGCGGCCGTCGGGAGACCACACGGGCAGCGATTTGTCCCAGCGGTTCTCGACGACCCACCGAACCTCGCGGCTGTCCACATCCAGGACTCCGAGATCCACGTGGTCGTGCACGTTCGACGCAAACGCGATCTCTCGCCCATCGGGCGACCAAGGCTCCGGTCGACCGAGATCGCCCCCGATCGCACTCTCGGAATCCTGGAACGAGACGATCTTCTCCATGCGGCCCTCGAGGTCCACGAGCCCGACGTAGTCGTTGAGCCCGACCCCGGCCGAGAATGCGATCGATCGGCCGTCGGGCCGCCACGCGATCTCCGTGACGATGTCGTCCACGTCCGTGAGCTGCCGCACCTCCCCGCCGCCCGCGTCCACGACGAAGACGTTGTCGCGGTCTCCGTCGCGGTTCGAGATGAAGGCGATCCTCGTGCCATCGGGGGACCATCGAGGAAACGCGCTGTCCGCCGGATGGTTCGTGATGTTCTTTGCGTCCCCGCCCTTCGCGGGGAGCACGTAGACGTTGTAGTTCTCGTCCCCCTCGAAGTCCGACTGGACCGCGATCCGCATCCCGTCCGGAGCGAACTCCGGGTTCAGGACGGACTGTTCCGACTTCCGGAGGAGCTTCTCGCGCTTCGTGCGGAGGTCCATGACGTAAACGGCCCACTGCTCTCCCTTGTTCGCGCCGTGAGCGAGCCACCGGCCGTCGGGCGAGACGTCGAAGTTCCCGAGTTGCCAGATCTTCCGAACGAAGCGTCGTGGTGTGAACGTGACCTTCCGGGCCATGGGTCCATCCCTGGGTGGTCGGGAACCGCGCGTGGCATAAAAGCCATCGGGTGCGATGGATTCCGGGAACGCATGGCGCCGAATGTCGCGTCCCTGCCGATCACGGTCGGAGTGGGCGCGTTCCTCGTCCGGGATCGGGACCTCCTCGTCGTCCGCAAGACGTACGGCCCTTGGCGAGGCCTCTGGACGATCCCCTCAGGCTTCGTGGAGCCTCAGGAGTCGATCGTCGACACGATCCGCCGCGAAGTCCGGGAGGAGACCGGGGTGATCGGCTCGCCGACGACCCTCCTCGCCGTCCGGAATCGCGTCTCGGAGAGGGCGAACGACACGTTCCTGGTCTTCTCCCTGTCGTACGAATCCGGGGAACCTCGGCCCGACCGGGTCGAAGTGAGCGAGGCGGCGTTCGTGCCCCTCGCCGAGCTGGAGACCTCGGACGACGCCGCCCCCTTCACCCGCGCCATCGTCCCGAAACTCGCGACGGCGAAGGGCCTGCACCTCGATCCATACGAACCCCCGAAGGACCGGATGGACTCCCTCGCGTACCTGCTGTATCTCTGAGCCCGGCGCCCGCGAAGTCCTATATCCCGGCGGACCTTGTCGCGGTCGTGACGGAAACGGTCGTCGCGACGTCCCTCGGGACGAAGTTCGTGCTCGATGCGGCGGCGCTCGAGCGAATCCGCGACATCCTCGCACGCGGCGGGCTCATCGTCCATCCGACGGACACCGTGTACGGCCTCGCGGCGGACCCGTTCCAGGAGGCCGCAGTCGACCGCCTGTTCCGGGCGAAGGACCGTCCGAGGAGCGATGCCGTCTCGATGGCAGTCGCGGATCCCGCGGACCTGTTCCGCTTCGGCGTCCGCACGCCGATCGCCGAGGCCTTCTGTGGGAAGAACCTTCCGGGCCCGTTCACGGTCGTGCTGCGGGCGACGCCCGAGGCACCGCGGGCGATTGTCTCGAAGGAGGGCCGAATCGGCCTGCGCCTTCCTGGACATCCGATCGCCCGTCTCCTGGCGAAGGCCTACGGTCCGATCACATCGACGAGCGCAAACCGCCATGGACGGCCATCACCCGTCACGTGCGCGGATGCGTTCGACCAGCTCGGGGACCGGGTGGACCTGTACGTGGACGGAGGTCCGACGCCCCTGCAGGGCGAATCGACGATCGTCGACCTGAGCGGCACGAGGGCGAGGGTCCTCCGACAGGGGGTCCTTCCGAGAGGGGCGTGACGATGGATTCGAAGGTGCGGGAGACCCTGCGGCGGGTCGGCCGGGCGTCCCGCGAGGCCCGAGAGCGCGCCGCGGAGCTCGCCGTGGAAGGTGGCTTCCTCTTGGACGTCGCGGAGGAGGTCGAGGATCTCATGCGGAAACGCGGCCTACGGCCCGCGTTCCCCACGTGCATCTCGATCGACGATGTGGCCGCCCACTACTCGCCGACGCACGAGGACCCGCTGCGCTTCCGGCGAGGACATGTCGTGAAGCTAGACCTCGGGGCCCACTTGGACGGCTGGATCGCGGATACGGCCGTGACCGTGGAGATCGGGACGCGGAACTGGTCCTCGCTCATCCGGAGCTCCGAACTCGCGCTCCAGACCGCGATCGAGGCCGTCCGTGCGGGGGTCACGACCCGCGCCCTCGGCGAAGGGATCCAGCGGGCGATCGAGTCTCACGGGTACAAGCCCGTCCGGAATCTCACGGGTCACACGATTGAGCGGTACGTCCTCCACGCGGGAAAGAGCGTGCCGAACGTCCCGCACGGCCACGACACCCTCCACGAGGGGGAAGTCGTCGCGATCGAACCGTTCGCCTCCGCCGGAGCCGGCCAGGTCGACGGCCGTCGGACGGGGAACATCTACCGCCTCCTGAAGCCGAGGCCGCTCCACGACGACTCCTTGGACGGCTTCCTGAACGGCCTCGTGCGCGAATTCCGAACCCTCCCCTTCGCAGAGCGCTGGGCGTACCGCCTGGACGCTCGGGCACCCGTCCTCCTGAACCGTCTCGTCCGGAGGCGCGTCGCGATGACCTATCCCGCGCTCCTCGACGTCGCCGGGGGAATCGTGGCACAGACGGAGCACACGATGATCGTTGGCCTCGACGGCGCCGAGGTCACCACCGCGTGAAAGGGCATGCCACAAGTTCGGAACGTTTATTATCGGACGCCTCCATCGGCACGAACCCCGGAGTGGGCGTTCTTTGAGTGAAATCAAGCGCGTCGTCTTAGACGTCTTGAAGCCTCACAAACCGTCCCTCATCGAGATGTCTCTCCGGCTCAGTAGCCTGAAAGGCGTCGACGGGGTCAGCTGCACCCTGGAGGAGGTCGACCAGGAGACGGAGAGCGTGAAGGTCACGATCGAGGGCCCCGCGGTGAACTACGCGAGCGTCGAGGAGACACTCCGCGAGCTGGGGGCCGTGATCCATTCGATCGACCTCGTGTCCTCGGGGAAACGCCTCGTCGAGGATGTCCGGACGGGACAGGACCATCGTTGAGCTGAGCGGATCAGCGAGACGCCTTCATGCGTTCCGCGACCTTTCGGATGATCGACGTCTTGAAATAGTCCGCGCGGACGAGGACGCGGCCCTCTTTCTTCCAAGGCGACGAGGGAAAGCCTTTGCCCTCTTCGACCTCCGGCTCGAGACCGAGAGCCTTCGCGGCCGAGGCGATCTCCTGAACGCTTGGAGATTCGATCGCGATTTTCTTCGCAACCCTCCGGCCCCCATCCCTTGAGCGTCCGAGGTCGAAATACGCGGGATAGAGGACGATCGGCCGGTCGCCCTTCGGCATCGGGCGTCGCAACGGCGGGTGCATCATAAGGTTTTGCGGCCCCTCCCTCCTGGTCGATACCTTCATTCCCGTTCCCGCTTTGTCCCCCGCGCTTCCGGGAGAGCAGAGCATGGACGATGGAACGGAGTTCGTGGATTTTGCCATCGACTACGCGGGGAAGAAGGGCGCGGAGTACACGGAGGCCCGCTATGAGCATCAGGAACCGGAGAGCTTCATCCTGAAGAACGGGGTCCTCGACGCGCTCGATGTCGGCGAGGACCGCGGCGTGGGCGTTCGGGTTCTCGTGAACGGCGCCCTCGGCTTCGCCGCGACGAACGACCTCGCGAAAGGCTCTATCCGGCTAATCGTGAACGACGCGGTGAAGGTCGCGCGGGCCTCCCGCCGCCGCACGAAAATCCGTTTCGCGCAGGAGGAGGCGCTCGCGATGAACTGGTCCGTCCCGGAGGAGGAGCGCCTCGCGGACGTCCCGGTCGAGGAGAAGATCCGCGGGATCGCGGAGGTCGACCAGGCGGTCACATCCCTCGGGTTCAAGGTCGCCGCGCGGTATTTCCAGCTCAGCAGCAACCGGATCACGAAGTACTTCGCGAACTCCGAAGGATCCCGCATCCGATCGTACAGCCCGCGGCTGCGGTTCTTCTACTTCCTGACGGTCGTCGAGGGAACGGATGCCGAGCAGACGTACCGGAACTACGGCTGGTCGGGCGGATGGGAGGGCATCCGCGCGTGGGGCCTCAAGGACCGCGTGGTCGAGGAGGCCCGCTCGATGCACAAGTCCCTCACGCAGGGCAAGAAGTCCCCCGAGGGGAAGATGGACCTCGTCGCGGGTCCCCAGGTCGCGGGGATCGCGTCCCACGAATCGTGCGGGCACCCGATGGAGGCGGACCGGGTCCTCGGTCGGGAGGCGAGCCAGGCGGGCAAGTCCTTCATCCCGCCCGATGGGATCGGGATGCGCGTCGGGTCCGACGTGGTGAACGTCGTCGACGATCCGACCGTCGAGCACGCGATCGCGTACTACCTCACCGACGACGAGGGCGTAAAGGCCCGCCGCCGATACCTGTACAAGGAGGGCCGGGTCACGGAGTTCCTCCACAACCGCGAGACGGCCGCCTCCCTGGGCACGCGGAGCAACGGCGCCGCGAGGTCTGTGAACTACAACCTCGAAGCGATCGTCCGGATGGCGAACACCTTCGTCGAGCCGGGAGACCACTCCGTCGAAGAACTCCTCGAGGGCGTCAAGTACGGCATCTACATGAAGAGCTTCATGGAATGGAACATCGACGACAAGCGGTACAACGCGAAGTACGCGGGGCGCGAGGCCTACGTTGTCGAGAACGGGGAGATCAAGCAGCCGGTCCGCAACGCGATTGTCGAGCTCACGACTCCGGCGTTCTGGTCCGCGGTCGATGCGGTCGGGAAAGACCTCGAGTTCGAGGCCGGATTCTGCGGGAAGTCGGATCCCGGCCAGGCGCTCGACGCGAGCCTCGGCGGGCCGACGATTCGCCTGCGGAACGTGTACCTGAAGTGATCCCATGGAGGACCTCCCTTCCCGGATCGTCAAGAAGGCCCTCGCCCTCGGCTGCCAAGACGCCGTGGCGGACGTCATCACGAACCGCTCGTACCAGATCCGTTTCGCCCGGAACGAGGCCGTGATCGGCAACCGGTGGCGCGAGCGGACGGCGTCCGTGTTCTTCGTGTACGACAAGCGGGTCCTGACGAGCGACATCAAGGACCTCACGAAAACCGACGGAGCCGTCGAACGGCTGGTGAAGATTGCGAAAGGGTCCCAGCAGAACCCCGACTACGCTGGGATCGCGGAGGGTCCGTTCAGGTACGCGCGCACCCGCCCGGACCTCAAGATCCTCGCCCTCGACGAGGGCGGCAAGTACGTCGAGGCGGCCGTCGGCGGAGCCCTCGATGAAGGGGCGAAGGAGTGCGCTGGATCCTTCTGGAAGTATGACGTCGAACACTCCCTGTCCACGTCGAACGGGGTCGAGGCCCACGATCACCGGGCGAGCCTGTACCTCTCCATCCGGGCGCTCGTGTCCCTCGAATCGAGCGGGCACGGGATCGCATGCGCGACGAAGCTCTCCCGGTTCGATCCGGAGAAAGCGGGCCACAAGGCGGGGCGAATCGCGACCTTGGCGATGACCCCGAAGCCCGGCAAGGCGGGGCGCTTCGCGGTCGTCTTCGACCCGCTCATCTTCGGCTCCCTGACGGATCAGGTCGGCGGGCGTCTGAGCGCATGGGCCGTCCTCGCGGGGCTCTCGCCCTTTGGCAAGAAAATCGGGAAACGTGTGGCGTCCCCGGCGGTCACCCTCGCCGACGACGGCTCGGCCGACTCGATCGGGCGCAAGCGATTCGACGCGGAAGGCGTTCCGACCCGCCGGACCGTCCTCGTCCAGAAGGGCATCCTGAAAACGTACCTGCACAACACATCGACCGCAAGGAAATTCAAGACGAAGACGACGGGCAACGCGGGCCTCGTGTACCCTGACACCCACGCGATTTTCGTCAAGCCGGGAGACTGGACCCGAGATGAGCTCTTCTCCGAGGTCAAGGACGGCCTCTGGCTCACGAACACGTGGTACACGCGCTACCAGGCCTACGTGACGGGCGATCTGTCAACGATCCCGCGGGACGGGATCTTCCACATCCGCAAGGGGGAGGTCGCGGAGGCCTGGAAGGACATCCGCGTGACGGACAACCTGCTGAGGATGATGAAGAACGTCGTGGCCCTGAGCGACAAGACGGAACAGATGATGTGGTGGGGCGAGGTCAGCGCGCCGAACTTCGTGCCCTATGCACTCATCAAGGACGTCGGGATCACGAGGTCCGCAGAGTGATCGGCGAGAGCGGCCAGGGGCCGACCTTACGAAATCACAATGGACAAAGGGCGGCCGAGCGATTTCGTCCCATGCGCTCTCGTCCTGTTCTCCTGTTCCTGGCGGTCGATCTGGGCGTCTCCCTACTTCTTGCCTTCGGATACGGTCTCAGGTGGGGCACCTGCGCGCCTCCGAGTTTCCTCTGCGAACTTCCGGGCAACGCATGTCCCACAGTCTGCCGCGATGCGTGGGCACAATTTCCGGAGGTCGCGTCAGCCGGGTTGATCGTCGGCTTCCCTCCGGCGTCGGCCTCGTTCCTCGCGGGGTATGGAAGGTATCTAGGAGACCGGAAGGGGGTTCCCGGTCTTTGGCGCCGGCTCGCCCCGAAGTGCGCCATAGCCTCCGCGGTCCTGCTTGCATCCGCAAGCTTGTCGTTCTTCCTGATCTCCCGTACGCCCCTGACGTTCGCCGCGATGCTGGCCGCGTTCATGGCTGGAGTGCTTTTGTTGACACCGAGCCTGCTTGCAGCACGCGAACGGCGAGGAAAACTTCCCGACTGAGCCGAAGCCACCTCTAGGTCGGAACGGCCTCGATGAGGACCGCGTTGATCACGCCGTCCTGGCCCGGCCTGGAGGTGACTCGTGCCAGCCCGATCTCCGTCTGAATCGTCGAGCCCTTCGTGATGATGTTCCGAGTGACGAAGTTCGGGTTCGCGGGGTTCGCCTTGACCGTGACGATCTTCACTTTCTTCGTCGACGCCGTCCTGCGGTCGAGCACGTTCGCGACCTCCGCGCTCAGGACGCAGACCTTCCGGTTCGCTCCCTGCGTCCGATAGAGCTTCAGACGGTTCGCGCCCACGAAGGCGTACTGCTGCTCCCGCCCGATCTCCCGCTTCCGCTTCTTGCGGATCGGCCGGTACCGGCCGCCGGTCGACTTCCGCTTCGATCGTCCTTGCCAGAGGGCCATCGTCCTACCTGGAGGAGCCGTCCCAAGGAACCGGGCCTATATGACCGTTGCGGCACTAGACGATGTTCAGGTATCCGTATACGAGAAAATTCGTCAGGAGGAATCCGAGGACGGCGCCGCCGTTGAGGAGGGGAAGGCCCGCCTGGGGATTCCCTTTCAGGACGAACCGCATGAGAACGAGGAACCCGATGACGCTGCCGAGGACCGTCCCGATCGCGATCCATTCGTTCGAAAGGAGGCCAAGGAACGCTCCGCCCGAGGGAGGCATGAAAGTCAGTGCGGAGACGCTCAGGATCCCCGGGATGATGAGGTCCCCTAGGCCCACGAACATCGCCTCCCGTTCCTCGCCCGCGGCGAGTTGCTCCTTCAGCCGCTTCTGTTCCCGGAACGAATACCCGGGTTTCTTTGGAATGACGAGGAGGATCGGGAGCTTCTGGCTCGTGAGTTCGTCGGCGAGGGTGATCATGTGCTTCGTCCGGTAGACGGCCCATGCGTCGTACACGGCGAGGCCGAGCAGCAGGAGGATCGCCGGGATCGTCCCGAACGAGATGCCGAGGATCGCCGTGACTCCGGCCGCCGTCACCACGCCGACCGTGTCCACGACGTACCACTCCGGATACTTGACGAGAAGGTAGATGAGGACCGCGGCGAACGCGAACGCGAGGACCGTCGCGAGATTTGCCGCCGTCGTGATGTCGAGGGTGCCTCCTGCGAGGGTATCCAGAAGGAAGAAGAACGGGAGAAGGAGGATGAACGCGAGGGTAATGAAGATCGATCCGAGGATCACGTACCTCGCGAGGTGCTGCCGCCGGTAGCGAACAAGGCCCAGGATGATGGCGGTGAATACGAGGATCATGACGATGTACACGACGGTGTTCGTCACGTCCCCCGGGTCTTGGAACGCCTGGAACCCGCCGAATGCGAAGAGGGGCGCGAGGACGAGGGCAACGAACTGGCATCCGACGAGGATTGCGGCCATCGCCGCGACGGAGCCGAGTTCCCGTCGCATCGGCCGACTACTCCCGGACCACGCGCCCGAACGCCACCGTCCCGGCGATTTTCTCGATGAAGACCTTCACGATCGCGCCCTTGGCCGTCCCGGGCACGTAGATGACGTACTTGTCGAGCTTCGCGATCCCATCGCCCTTCTTCCCGATGTCCTGGATCATGAGCTCGTAGACCTTTCCCTCGACGAGGGGCGCCTCTTCGACCTTCGCGGCCTTCTTCACGGCCTTCACGGGCCGGCGGGCGCCGCACGCGTCGCACTCGAGCATCGCGATGCGGTCCTCCTTCACGAGGCGCGTGTCCGGCCGACCGCACTCCTGACACAGGACGTACGCCTCCACGTAAGACTTCACACGGTCCTCGACCTGCTGCCCCGTGACCTTGCTCTTGAAGACCACGCGGCGGCCGTCGAGCGTGCCGGCCGTGCCGAGCTCCCGCAACAGGTACGTGAGGACCATGTTCGGGTCCCGCCGGATCGCGCTCACGATGTCCTCGAAGTTCCGGAGGATGGTCGTCTTGCCTTCGATGACGATTTCCGGCGCAGGAATCTGGAACCGCTCACCGCTGGTCAGGGCCGCCGGGAGCGCCTGTTTCGCACGTTGGAGAAGCTGCTCGTAGCTGGGAGACGACACGAACGATGCCCAAGACCGGGCTCCGATTAAAGGTTTCTGGCTCAGGACGCGGCTGCGCGAACGAGTCCCAGGTGGATCGGGGACGGCCGAAGGGGCCGCGACCGGAGCTCCGGATGGAACTGGGACGCGATGAAGTATCTGTGTCCCTGGAGTTCGAGCACTTCCATCCTCCTGCCTCCGTCGGAACGGCCCACGTACTTCAGGCCGCCATCTTCGAGCTTCGCGATGTACGACGGGTTGATTTCGTACCGGTGTCGATGACGCTCGTAGATTGTCGCTGAACCGTACAGTTTCGCGGTCGTGGATTTCGGGTCCAAGAGGATCTCGTGCGCCCCGAGGCGCATCGTCGCCCCCAGGTCCTTGACATTCCTCTGCTCCGGGAGCAGGTCCACGACCGGATGCGGTGTCTTCGGGTTGAACTCGGAGCTGTTCGCGTCCTTCAGCTCGAGCGCTTCTCGCGCGAACCCGACCGTCGCGAGCTGGAATCCGAGGCAGACGCCCTGGAAGGGGATGTCGTGGTTCGCTGCATAGCGAGTCGCTGCGATCTTCCCTTCGATTCCCCGGTCCCCAAAGCCGCCGGGGACGAGGATCCCGTCCGCGTCCTCGAGGATCTTCACGCCTTTTTTCTCGATGTCGACCGACTCGACCCAGCGGATCGTCACGCCCGTGCGGGCGTGGGCGGCCGCATGGTGGAATGCCTCGATGTGGCTGATGTACGAGTCCTTCAGATGGGTGTACTTCCCCACGAGGGCGATCGTGACCTCTCTCTCCGGACTCTTGAGCTTGTCGAGGAACTCCTTCCATTCCGCCATGTCCTCGGATCGCGGCTTGAGTCGGAGCGTCCTCATGATGTACTCCGTGAGGCCCTGGCCGTCGAACAGGAGGGGGACGTCGTAGATCGTCGACGCATCGGGTGCGCTCACGACCCCTTCCACGGGGACGTCGCAGAAGAACGCGATCTTCTTCTTGATCTCTGGATCGAGGGACCGCTCCCCGCGCGCGATGATCGTGCTCGGCTGGATCCCCATGGACCGCAGCTCGCGCACGCTCTGTTGCGTCGGTTTCGTCTTCTGCTCCCCCACGGCGCCCATGATCGGCACGAGGGTCGTGTGCACGAACAGGACGTTCTCCTTCCCCTCCTCCTGGCTCAGCTGGCGGACCGCTTCGAGGAACGGCATCCCCTCGATGTCCCCGACCGTGCCACCGACTTCGATCAGGACGATGTCGGCTCCTTCCTTCTCTCCCACGGCGCGGATCTCGGCCTTGATCTCGTCCGTAACATGCGGGATGATCTGCACGGTCTTCCCGAGGTAATCTCCGCGCCGCTCCTTCTCGATCACCGCGCGGTACGCCTTCCCCGTCGTGATGTTGTGATCTCCCGTCAGGTTCACGTCGAGGAACCTCTCGTAGTTCCCGAGGTCCAGGTCGACCTCCGATCCGTCATCGAGCACGAAGACCTCTCCGTGCTGATAGGGGTTCATCGTTCCCGCGTCGACGTTCAGGTACGGATCGATCTTGATTGGACAGACCTTCAATCCCTTCGATTTCAGGAGTACCCCGATCGACGAAGTGGAAATGCCCTTTCCGAGTCCTGACAAAACGCCTCCCGTGACGACAACAAATTTCACGTCAACTCACGGGATTGGTCCATTTGGGGCGACACTCATAAAGTTTGTGTCGCGGCGGACCTCCTTGGGACCTCCATCGCACCCGGATTGCGCGCGCATCGGCCCTTCGCGTGGCGAAAGGTTTTACGGTGCCGGTGTCTAAGCATGCCTCGGTTGTCCCCATGGAACTCGCCCAGTATCAGGGTCTACCGCTCGGTTCGTCCGCCCCCACCTTCGCGTTGCCCGGCGTCGACGGCAAGGCGTACGCCCTCGATTCCTTCCGCGAGAAGCCGATCCTCGTCGTCGCGTTCTGGTGCAACCACTGCCCCTACGTCCAGGCGTGGGAGGAGCGCACGGTCGCGGTCCAGCGGGACTTCGCCTCGAAAGGCGTCCAGTTCGTCGCCATCAACGCAAACGACGAGGCGAGCTACCCGGAAGACGACTTCGACCACATGGTCGAGCGCGCGAAACGCAAAGGCTACAACTTCCCGTACCTCCGAGATGAGAGCCAGAAGGTCGCCGAGGCCTACGGGGCCGTCTGCACGCCGGACTTCTTCGTCTTCGATGGCTCAAGGAAGCTTCGGTATCGCGGGAAGCTCGACGACTCCAAGGACCCGAAGGGCGTGAAGCAGCAGGTCATGCGGGACGTCCTCAGCGCGCTCCTCGCAGGCCGCGATCCTCCCGCGACGTTCGTACCGCCGATGGGCTGTTCGATCAAGTGGAAGACCGGTCACTGGCGATCCTGAACCCCGCCTCGGTCGTCCGAGATGCCACGGGGTACGCCTGGACCGGCGATCGGTAGTACCAGGTGAGCGTCGCCTCCGCGGTCACGGTCAGAGAGACCCCTTGCCGGATTCGAACATCCACCAAGAAGTCGCCTCGGCGGTCGAAGATCGGAGTGCTCTGGAGGAGCCTCTCTCCATGAACGATCCATACGCCGACGTTCTCCTCGGGTTCGTCGTATGACACGTACCCCGCTGAAGCGGTGAAGGTCCGTACGACGTCCGGGAGAAGAATCGTTTCCCCCTCCGCGTGGTCCCCTGCCGTGGGAATGTGTCTCGTGATCGATGCGGCCGGATCCACGCGCAACCGAACGGAGGCCTCGTACGGACGGATCGTCGGATCGTCGATGGAGTTCGAGATGGAAAGAACGACGTAGTAGTAATCGAAGGATGGGTCGCCGTCCGCGATTCGGGAGATCTCGATCGTCAGCCCCATCGCATTCTTCGGAAGGTCGATCGTGGCGGGCCCGAGGCGCACAAGGTCCGTCGCAATCGCGATGAGGAGCGCGATGATGACGGCCGCGGCGACCGGGAGGAAAGCCCGTGGAAGCTTGCGCTGGCCGAATCTCAACGTCTCGCTGTTCGTCGTGGCGTGCGCGGCGATTGCCTCCCTCCGCGCGAGCGACCACGGCGCAGCTGCTCGAGTCGCCAACCGAGGAACGAGTACACGGCGCCGAGGTTGCCGCGGCGATCGTAGGCGTTCCGCAATCTTGAAACTTCGCGCGGATCCTGCCGGAGTTCCTTCGCGAACCGTTCCATTTGAACAAGCGCCCGCGACACGTCGTCCACGACGGGTACAGTCGCCGCCAGAGAGGTCCGAGACATCGGGTTGAGGTCCACGCTGACTACGGTCTTCCCCAGTCGGACGAGTGCCTCCGCCCGGTCCCCGTCCTCGAGGGGGATGACCACGACGTCCGCGCCGAACACGCCGTCCCGGTGGGAGAGGGCGCGCTTCGACTCGAGTCCGGGAATCCGTGCGTCCGGTCGCAATCCCAGGACGCCTCTGGCCCCGGCCCTTTCCAGCAAGGCCACGACGTGCCGGACGCGGACCTCGGACCGGTGGAAGAGATTCACCTCGATCCGTGCGCCGACTGCTTTCGCGAGACGCACGACCTCCCGCGCCGCCAAGGCCGCGACGTTCCCGTTCACGGAGACGACCGGCCGCTTCGCCGAGAGGAGGAACGCGGCGGCCGCTTTCTCCGCCACGAGGGCGGGCGCGCTCGACTCCTCGCCGAACAGGTAGTCGAACGCCTCCCCGCGACCGTGGGCGATTAGGCCCTCCGGAACGACGATGCCCGCCTTCCAGGCCCGCACGAGCTTCTCTCGTCGAAGGAGGGATGCGTATCGAGGATGAGATCGCGGGATCTTCACAGCATCCCCCGGATCCGTTCAACGAACTTCCCGCATCCATGCCACAGTGGGTCCGCGGTCGGGAGTCCGTACGTGCGCTCGTAGTCCGCCACGGTCGACTCCACCTGTTCCCTCGTCATGTTCTCGTGGTTAATACCCAGGGCGACGACCTTTGCCTCGCGGGAGAAGAACTCGAGCCACCGGATTTCCTCGTCGACCGTCGGCATGGGCCACGCGACGACGTCCCGCCGGAACGACCGCGTCGTCCGGGCAGGTGCGTGCATCATGAGGATTCCGGACGGCATGGACGCCATGAGGATCGCCCGCGTGCCGCACACGTAGGCGGGATGGGAGATGCTCCCTTGGCCCTCGACGACGACCACGCGTGCCTTCGTCTCGTCATGCGCTCGGACGATTTCTGCCTCGAGCTCCCCGACCATGAAGTCTCCCTTGATCGCGTCAAGCGGCACGCCGTACTCGGATCCTTGGAGGAGGCCCGTCTGGCCCGTCGCGACGAACGCGGCCCGGATCCCCGCGTCGTTCAGGGCGTCCGTGAGGAGGAGGGCCCCCGTCCGCTTTCCAATCGCCCCGTCGGTCCCGAGGACCGGGATGCGGAGGCACGGCAGCTTCCTCGACAGGTCGCTGAACTGCTTCGCCTCGCGGATCGGCCGCGGTCTCCGGACGTCGAGGAGCCGGACCCCATGCTCCCGGGCGAGGGCCGCGAACTCCGGGTCGTCGTTCAGGTATTCATGCAACCCCGAGGCCACGCTGAGCCCGTGTTCGATCGCCCGGCGGATGACGGGCCGGAACTCCTTCGGGATGTACCCACCGAACGTGGCGACGCCGACGATCATCGTATCGGGACGGTATCTCGCGACGGCCTCGTCGAGGTCCGCGACGATCGGGACGCCTTTCGACGTGCCGTCGAGGACCTCCCCCGCGTCTCGGCCGGCTCTCGAGCGGTCGACCACCGCGACGATCTGAAATCGCTTCGAGTAACGCACCAGGCCGTTCGCGGTCTTCCCCGTGCTCTGTCCGAAATACCCGTCGCAGAGGATCACGGCCCGCTCCATTCCACCAATCCCCGATGATAACCGCGTGGGAAAGTCCATAATGGAGTATAAAGCCTGAGAGCCAGAAGGCGAAGCAGAAATGCTCGCAGGGTTCCGCCGCAGCGAGAGGGCATCCTCTCTCCCCGTCCTCGCGTCCTCCGTCGGTTCGGAGGGCCTCGGATGACCCTCCGCCGAGAGGACCTCCCCGCCTGCTCGTCGTGCGGCGGGACGACCTCGCCCCTCATCCTGTGCGACACGTGCGGCGCGGCCTCGATCCTCCGGGACGTCCGGGCCCTCGAGTGGGCCGCCGCCTGTCCGGAGTGCGGCACGTTCAACGCGTGGCAGCTGATCTGCGAGCAGTGCCATTCCCGATTCCCGGCGCCGGGGACCCCGGCGGGCTCCGAGAAGGACGTCCCGACGCCGCCTCCTTCCCCCGCACCCGGGCCCGACGTCGCGTCGAACGAGCGTCCGAAGCGCCGGATCCGGGGGGAGTACGATGCGCGGGCCCTCCAGGACATGCTCCGGATTCTCGGCGTCGATGAGGTCCGCGCACGCGCCTTGATCGACCGCGGCTACGACGCGATCTGGAAGATCGCCCGCGCCACGGAGGCGGAGCTCGCGCGGATCCCGGAGGTCGGACCCGTGGCGGCCCGCAAGATCGCGGCCTCCCTGCAGCTCCTGAGCTACCAGCCACCCCAGCGGACGAAGGAGCAAATCGTCCAGGATGAGTTCGAGTGTCCTCTCTGTCAATGCATCACGTCGGCGTTCTCGTCCGCGTGCCTCGAATGCGGCGCGACGTTCGACGAGGAGGAAATGGACGAGTCGATTCGGAAGGAACTGGAGGAGGACGTCCCGCGTCCCCTGCTGGCATTCTTCGAGCGCAAGGTCTCGGAGGCGCCGGAGAACGCGGACCTGTGGTACGGCCAGGGCCTCCTGTTCGAGTCGCTCGGCCGCGGGGACGACGCGATGGCCTCCCTCGAGGAGGCCGCAAAGCGCGCGCCCGGGGCGAAGAAGATCAAGGTCGCCCTGCTCCGTCTTCAGGCGCGGCGGGCGAACGTCCCGCAAGGGGCGGAGCAGCTGCGGTCGACCGCTCGATCCCTCGTCGACGACGCGGCCTGGGAACAGGAGGTCGCGGAACTCGACACCCTCATCACGAACGTGGGCCTCGTCTGTCCGCGGTGCGGAGCGTCGCTCCCGAAAGATGCCTCCGTGTGTCCATCGTGCAAGATCTCTCTCGGGGCGCCGGTGGAACCGGAGACGGAACCCGGGCCGACCACGTCCCAGGAGAGCGTGGAGCTCGACACCCTCGTAGACGACCTCCTCGTCGGGGAGCTCGAGGAATCCCTGACCCCGGAGGAGCTCGAACGGACGAAGGCCGCCGTCCTCGATTGGTTGATCGAGGAGCTCGAGGCGTCCATGGGCGCCGAGGCCCTCGTCGATCTCCCGATCCCGAAGCCTGCGGCGGAAAGACCGCCTGAGGCGTCTCCCGCGGCGGCGTCCGTCGGCTTCCTGTCCGGGTGGATGCGCGGGAGCCGAGGCCTCGTGAGCGGCCTCGGGGCGAAGCGCCGTCGGCGCGGGAGCCCGGGCCGCGTGAACGGCCTCGTGAACGGCAGCGGACGCGTGAACGGCCTCGTGAATGGCGTCGGGCGGGTCAACGGCCTCGTGAACGGGATGGGCCGCGTGAACGGCCTCGTGAACGGCGTCGGCCGGGTGAACGGCCTCGGGCAAGGCCAGGGCCGCGTGAACGGTCTCGTCTCGACACAGGGCCGCGTGAACGGTTCCGAGGTCGCTCCCGGCGTCCGCCTCAACGTCCGGGGTCTGCGGACGAAGCGAACCCGGCAGATCCGCTACGCGATGATCGCCGGCGGCATCCTCGCCGCCATCATCATTGTCGCCGGCCTCTTCGTTCCCAGCCCCGCGCCCGTCTCCCCGATCTCGATCGACGGGTCTTTCGGCGACTGGGCCCCTGTGCCCGCCCTCGACGCGGCGAGCGTCGCGGCGGACCCGAACGTCTCCGTGTACCGGTACGCGGTCCTCTTGGATCGCGACAACATGTACCTCTTCGCATCCACGATCGGGTCCATGTTCGGAGACGCGACCGGCTACGACGGCCTGTACTTCCTCATCGACGGGGACGGTGACTCCGCGACCGGGCTGACGTTCGGCGACCTCGGCGCAGACGCGGTCGTGAACGTGTTCGGCGGGAACAGCACGGTTGCGGGCGCGCGCCTCTACGCCTTCCCCACGGACGCCGAGTTGAACTGGAGCCGACGTCAGGCGTCAGGCCGAGTGGACGCCGCGTCGTCCGCCCAGGGCCTCGAGGTGCGGATTTCCTCGTTCGACATCGCACGATTCAATCCCGACGCGTATCGGGTCGGCCTCTATGCGACGAACTTCGAGGGTAGCTCGAGTCGGAGTGAGGCTCTCTTGAATCCCCTCGGCGGCGCGGTCGTCATCGAGCAGCGCCCCCTCGCGACGGTCGTCGGGAGCGGACCCACGAGCCTCCTCGAGATTCGGATCCGGGCCGTCGGCCTGTCGACCTCGGATGCGTGGACCGTCTCCTCGTTCCTCCTCACCGCGACACCCGGGATCACAACGTCCCTTTCGGCGGAATCCGTAACCTTGTCCCAGGGCCAGCCGACCGCCACGGTCACCGTATCGGTCGCGGCCCCGGGATTTTTCTCGGGCGATGTCGTTGAAGTCGGCCTCGAGAGCGCGTTCGCTGCTCGCCCCGTCTTCGTGCACGGCGAGGCGGCCCGGGCCTACGTCCTCGGTACGCCCTCCGGAATCCGGGTCGACGGCCTCTTCGCGGACTGGATGTCGGTCGACGTACCCGATACGGATCCATCCCCGCTCGGGAATCCGGACATCGACATCAGCCGAGTTGGGGCGGCCGTGAACGGCTCCGCGGCTTACTTCCACGTGAGCGTTTCCGGCATCCTCCTTGACGGGGCGGTCCCCGAGCGACACAATCCTGTGCGCGCTGGTCCCGGAGGGAACGGCTCCTCAGGGCCACCGATTCCGCTTCCCCGGCAAACGGGGGAGGATGTCTTGCTCGTGTACATCGACGTGAACGCCTCGGACAAGGCCGGCGAACCGATTGGCGGGATCTATGCCGATTACCTCCTGGAGGTCAAGGGGCACGGGGGTCGCGTCACGTCGCAGAGTCTGTTCGCTTGGTCGAGCCGATGGTCGACCCTGTCTGTCCCAGCCGTGGCGCTCGCGAAGAATTCGACGGACGTCGAAGGGTCCATTCCGGTCTCGGTCACGAACGAGACACAGATGGTTTTCGCCGCAACGGATTGGTCCGGGGTCGGGGACATGAGCGCGCCGGTCAACGCGACGGTCCTTGTGCCGTCGACCGCCCCGCAGCTCTCCGGCGGCGGTTGGCAGGTCAACGCGCCGGAGTTTCACGAAGTCGCAGCACCGGTCGCGGGCACGCTCCTGATCGTGCTTGTTTTCCTACGGCGACGCCGACGCGGGGCTGAGGGAAGCGGCTCTCAGGCCTCCCGCCAAGTTACTTGAGTGACCAAATCCTTCCTTGACCCGTGGAGTTGGGGGTCGTCGGGAAGCCCAACGTGGGCAAGTCGACGTTCTTTGCGGCAGCGACCCTCGCTCCCGCGCAGATCGCGAATTATCCCTTCACGACGATCGAGCCGAACCGGGGCGTCGCGTTCATCCGGAAGCGATGCCCCCACCTGGACTTGGGCAAGGCTTGCAAACCGAACAACGCGCCCTGCCAGGATGGCACCCGGCTCATTCCCGTCGAGCTGCTCGACGTCGCGGGCCTCGTCCCGAAGGCCCACGAGGGCCGTGGGCTCGGGAACAAATTCTTGGACGACCTCCGGCAGGCAAGTGCGCTGGTTCACGTGATCGACGCGACCGGGGGGACGGACTTCGAGGGCAATCCCGTGCCGTCCGGAAGCCACGATCCCTTGGACGACGTTCGATTCTTGGAGGAAGAGCTCGCCTACTGGATTGCGGGAATCCTCTCGCGGAACTGGGAGAAGGATGCTCGACGCGCGGACCTCGAGGCCGTGCCGCCCGAGAAGGTCGTCCACGGCCGCCTCACGGGCCTCGGTCTGACGGAGGCCCAGGTCCACCTCGCGCTCCGGGAGACGCCCCTCGATCCGAAAATGGCCCGATGGTCGTCCGACGACCTCCTACGCCTGGCGCGGACCCTCCAGCGACGCGGCAAGCCGATGATCCTCGCGGCGAATAAGGCGGACCTGACCCCGCCCGAGGCGCTCGAGCGTCTCGGGAAGACGGAAGGGTACCATGTGGTGCCGACGAGTTCCGCGTACGAACTCGCGCTGCGTCGCGCCGCCGCAGCGGGATTCATCGCCTACGAACCCGGCGCGCGGAGCTTCCGGATCCTCGATCCGTCGAAGCTGTCCCCCGCGCAGCAGAAGGGCCTCGAGACGATCGAAGCCTTCCTTCGGGAACGAGGCTCAACGGGCGTCCAGGCGTGCCTCGAGGAGGCGGTCTTCCGCCTCCTGGACCTGATCGTCGTCTATCCGGTGGAGGACGAGCACCACTGGACGGACAAGTCCGGGAACGTGCTCCCGGATGCGTTCCTCGTCCCCCGTGGTTCGACCGCCGTGGACGTAGCCTTTAAAGTCCACACGGACTTGGGGAACCACTTCATCCGTGCGATCAACGCGCGCACGAAGATGGTCGTGGGCCGAGACCACCCGGTCCAGGACGGGGACGTGATGAAGATCGTGGCGAAGGTATGAGCGAATCGTTCGACGTTCGGATCATCACGGCCTCCTACCGACGGGAGCCTGCCGAGGGTCCGGAGGACCGCCAGGAACCCGTCATCCAACTGTTCGGCCGCACCCGGGACGGGAGGAGCATCGCAATCGAGTACTCCGGGTTCAAGCCTTACTTCTATGTCGTCACACCCCCGCAGGCGCTCCGCGGCGCGTTCGCCCGGGACAAGCAGGTCGTCGCGTTCGAGGACGTGACCTTGGAGGTCGAAGGCCGACCGACGCCGTGCGCGAAGGTGGTCCTCCGACAGCCCTGGAAGACGCCGGAATACCGGGAGAAGGCCCGGAAGTTCGGCTCGACGCCCTTGGAGGCCGATATCCCGTTCCAGCATCGTTTCATCTACGACATGGACCTCGGTGCCGCGGTCCGCGTCCACGGGACCTTGGCCGAGGCAGCCGGACACTACACGACGGAGCTGTTCCTTGCGGCGGAGCGATTCGAGCCCTGCGAGCCGTTCCGGCCGGCGCTCCGAGTCCTGAGCTTCGATATTGAGAATTCGATTCGGGACGGCCACATCTTCTGCATCGGCGTCGCGCATCGCGAGGCCGGAGAGATCCAGACCCGCATCCTGACGGGCAACGAGAAGGAGATCATCGAGCGCTTCGTCAAGCTGATCGATGAACTCGATCCGGACATCATTTCTGGCTACAACATCGATGGTTATGACCTGCCGGTCCTCATCGAGAGGGCCGCGAAACATGGGATGCCGCGCCTCGGCCTGGCGAGGGACCACTCCACTTTTTTCCATCTCGGAGAACGCTTCTGGCGGCTCGACGGGCGCATCCTGACCGACGTCTGGTGGGCCGTGAAGGCGGAGATGCGACCGAAGCAAGAGACCCTCGACTACGTCGCGAAGCACCTCCTCGGGGAAGGGAAGCACGAGCTCCAGCGCCGGAAAATCGATGAGGAATGGGAACGCGATCGGGACAAGGTCATCCGGTATTGCATTAACGACGCGGAGCTATCGCTCCGGATCCTCGAACGCGTGCGGCGCATCGAGAAGACCCTCGACCTGGCCGCGGTGAGCAAGCTCCCCCTCGAAGACGTCCTCCACGGCCGCACCTCGAACCTGATTGATTCGATCCTGATTCGGGCCGCGGACCGCGCGAAGGTTGCCGTCCCGATGATGAAGATGCGCGGCGGCCGCGTCGAGCAGATCGAGGGAGGCTACGTGCACAGCCTCCAGCCCGGCCTGTACGAGTGGGTCATCTCTCTCGACTTCAGGGCGATGTACCCGTCCCTGATCATCGAGAACAACATCTGCTTCACGACCGTCTCGTCGGCCGGGACGATCGCGAGCCCCACGGGCGCGAAGTTCCTCGCCGCGGACGAGAAGAAGGGTCTCCTGCCCGTGATCCTCGCGAACCTGATGAAAGACCGTGAGGAGGTCCGGTCCCGGATGCGGGAGACGAAAGACCCGCAGATGAAGGAGTTCTATGAGGGCCTCCAGGCCGCGATCAAGGTGCTCATGAACGCCTTCTACGGCGTCCTCGCCTCCTCGTTCTACCGCTTCAACGATCCGAAGGTGGGGGCGTCGATCACCGCCTTCGCGCGCGAACGGATCAAGGGGATCATCGGGGAACTCGAGGCGGACGGGGTGAAGGTCGTCTATGCGGACACGGACTCCGTGTTCTTCCAGTCCCCGGTTCCGGGGCTCGAGTCGTCCCGGGACTTCGCGCGCACGACGGCGGAGCGATTCTCTCGCGGGCGCATCTCCATGGAAGTCGACAAGATTTACGAGACGCTGTTCAGCCATGGACGGAAGAAGCGGTATGCGGGCAAGGTCGCGTGGCCGGAGGAACTGCAGGGACAGATGATCGTGCGCGGATACGAGATCCGTCGCACGGACGCGTTCGACCTGCAGAGCGAGTCGCAGCGCCGGGTGTTCGAGAAGATCCTCGACCGAGACCAGGAGGGGGCAGTCACCCTCGCGAGGCAGATCGTGGCGGAGGTCCGCGAGGGGATGCCACCGCTCGAGGACTCGGAACGGGACCCGATCGAGGCGCTCGTGATCTCGCGGACCGTGAAAGAGGAAACCCGATACGTGAACCCGAATTCGATGAGCAACGTGATCGCCGCGCGAAAGCTCGAGGAGATGGGCGAAGAGTTCATGCCCGGGATGAAGGTCTCGTGGATCGTCACGGATGCCCGGAGGAGCCCGATGGAGGTGGAGCCGTACGTGTCGGGTCGTCCGTTCGACAAGAAACCGGATTGGGAGTATTATGCACGGCGGGTGGCGCAGACCCTCGCCTACATCACGGAGGCCTACGGCTGGGACGAAAAGGCGCTATTCACCGGGACGCAGCCCGCGCAGCAGAAGTCCTTGTTCAGCGAGGACTTCGACGAGAGGGAGCCGGCCGAGGAGGACGACCGCAAAGCGGACCGGAAGCTGACCCTCGAGGATTTCTTCTGAGGTGCGCGATGGCCGTCACGGACGCGGTGTGTCGATTCTGCGGCTGGGAGGGCCCCGACCCGCTGCGCGACGCCCACGGGAGCCTCTTCTGTCCGAGCTGCGGGCGGCCGGCGGACTACAAGGTCGTCGTCGAGGAGCTGAAGCGCCAGGGGCTCTGGAAGGCCTGACCCATGCCGTCCGCCCGCCTCCGCGTCGCGGCGATCGGCGACGCGATCGTCGATCTCGTCTCGCCGCCGATGGAGCCCCTCGCCCGGGGCGACGTCCAAGCGATCGTGTCCGAGTTCACGTCCCTTCCCGGAGGGAACGCGACGAACTTCGCCCTGGCCATCGCGGCGCTCGGCGCTCGGACCGCCTTCGTGGGCGCCGTGGGCCGGGATCCTCATGCGGACACGATTCAGGACGCCTTTCGCCGCGGAAACGTCCGGGCGATCCTGCGGCAGGATCCGGTTCGTCGGACCGGCATGACGGTCGCGTTGACGTGGAAAGACGGGACCCGGGCCCTCCTCACGGCACCGGGCGCGAACGGGTTCCTGCGGGAACGGGATGTGCCATCCTCGACCTTTGCAGGGGTCCAGCACGTCCATCGGGCGGGGTACTGGTGGACCTCGCGACTCATGGGGAAGCCGAGCGCGCGCCTCCTCGCGCGGGCTCGGCGGGCGGGCGCGACGACCTCCCTCGACGTCTCGACGGACCCGGACGGGTGGCGGCCCGAACGGATTCGCGCGGTGCGGACGTGCCTTCCCCATGTCGACACCTTTTTCGGGAACGAGATTGAGATCCGCGCGATCGGAGGCCGCGGATCCTTCATCGACGCGGCACGGAGGATCATCGCCCTCGGGCCGGGCGAGGTCGTCCTCCACCGAGGCGTTCGCGGTTCCGTGAGGGTGACCGCTCAGGACTCCGACGCCGTCCCCGCGTTCCGCGTGCGCATCGACAACCCGACGGGGTGTGGGGACGTGTTCAACGCGGGGTACGTCCTCGCTCGTCTTCGGGACCTTCCTCCCGGGGAGGCACTGCGGTTCGGAAACGCGTGCGCCGCGCTCCACCTCCGGGATCGTCGACGACCCTACCCGTCCCCCGGGTCCGTCGAGCGGTTCCTGGGAACCTAGTTCGGCCCTCTCATCCGGGATTTTCACTTTCGGCCACCTCTCCCTCAAGGCACGGTTCATCCCCTCCGGAGGCATGGGCGACCCATGGCGTCCGGGCGCGGAACGGGCTTCGAGGCGATCTCCGCCGACGCATGGTCGATGCTCGCTCGGACGGACCTCGAGGCGTCCACGTGCTGGGACTTTCCGTCCCAGTCTTACGGGCATCCAGGGGCCGGCGATGCTCGGTTCAACGGCGTCACGCCCGCGCAATGCGCGATGAACCTCGTCCGCCGCTATACGAGACCCGGAGAGATCGTCGCGGATCCGATGGCCGGATCAGGAACGATCGGGGACGTCGCGAGGGCCCTCGGTCGACGGGCGGTCTCCTTCGACCTCGTCGTGCGGCGGGCCGGAATCGCTCGGGCCGATGCGCGGTCGTGGCCCTTGCGGAACGAGTCCACGGCTCTCGCGGTCATCGACTCCCCCTATTCCGACAACATCGACTACGGGGCGGACCCGCGAGGGCTCGGCAGAATCTCCTGTCGCGATCCTCGATTCTACGAGGAGATGTCCCGAGTCGCGTCGGAAGCCCACCGGGTTCTCCGTCCGGGCGGGGTCCTTGGCTGGATCATCTGCGACGAGTACCGCCGGGGCGTCTACACGCCGGTGGGATTCCGGCTCCTCGCGGTCCTTGCGAGATTGTTCGAGCCCATCGACACGATCGCGCTCGTGCGCCACAACGACCGGTCCGCGTCGCCGATGTGGGAGCATCGGGCGCGCCGGTTCAACTTCTTTCTTCGGGGGTTCAAGTTCCTCTTCATCTTGAGAAAGCCCAGAGGGGAAACGGGAGGTTGACACAATGCGAACGGCAATCGAACGGACGGGTCCTGTGTCCAAAGCCATCGTGGTCGCGTTGCGGGATCGGCTACGAGCTGTGGCGGCGGAACGTGAGGACCGGATCGACGAGCGAATGAGCCAGCAGTGGATATCGTGGCGAAGTCGGAAGGGAAATCGGATCTTCGCCGAGATCCGACCCTCGCGGGAGCGAGTCGAGGTCTTCCTCCTGCCGTCGCCCCGGGATCTGCGAGATGGTTCCGGCCTGGCGAAGCGTGCTCCGCCGACCCAGGGATGGGGCTGGTTCCGCACGCGACTCGATCTTCGCTCGATCCGCCAGGTCGCATCCGCGGCCTCGCTCGTCCGACAGTCGTATCTGCACGGTCTCCGGCCGAACGGTCACGCACACCGGCGGCGGTCCAAGCAAAGGGCTTAATACCCTCCCCCCTTTGGCTCGGCGCTTTCAGACCCTGGTCGGGAGATGTACCTTCGGGCGAATCCGCAAATCCAGGGGGGACTTTGATGGTCGAGGAACCGCAGGCTCCGGCACCGGAGCCCACGATTGCAGGCGAGGAGGCGAAGGCCCCGCCGCGCCCGCGCAACCTGTACGGATACGTGAAGAAGGCGTGGAAGAACCCTCGGTCGGGCGTCGTCAAGGAGACGCATTTTCAACGGCTCGTGGAATGGCGGCGAGGTTCCGCGTTCGTCCGCATGGAACGGCCCACCCGCTTGGATCGGGCGCGCGAGCTCGGCTACCGAGCGAAGCCTGGATTCGTGATCGTGAGGGCGCGCGTACGTCGTGGAGGGAGACGCCGGCCCAGGCCAATGGGCGGTCGGCACCCGAAGCGCCGCGGTCTCGCGAAGATCACGATGGCGAAGTCGATCCAGCGAATCGCGGAAGAACGGACCGGGAAGCGGTACCCGAACCTCGAGGTCCTGAACTCGTACTGGGTCGGCGAGGACGGGATGCACAAGTACTTCGAGGTCATCCTCGTGGACCCCTCCCATCCCGTGATCCGGAACGATCCGAAGATCAACTGGATCTGCAGGCCCGGGAACCGGGGCCGCGCCTTCCGCGGCCTGACCTCCGCGGGGAAGAAGGGCCGCGGGCTCTTGCACAAGGGCAAGGGCGCGGAGAAGGTCCGGCCGAGCATCGGGAGCCACCAGCGGACCGGCAAGTGACGTCAGGCGTCGCGGATTCGCGCTGCGAGACGCGCGACGTCCTCGTCTCCCAGGCCGATCGCGGGCTCGAACACGGGGACGGAGACCTTCGGCCGCGGGAGAGCCCCCAGGTCCCGTCCTCGCGTCCCAAGGAACAAGGCGTCCGCCCGGGCAAGCCGCACGAGGTCCTCGAGTCCTTGAGGCGCCGGCGGCGGGAGCGCCTTCAGGTGAACGTCCCATCGGCGAAGCGGCTCCACGTGGAGCCGGTCCCCGGAGGCGACCGCGACCCTGCATCCCCGCTTCATGCCCATCCACGCCGCCACCATGCCCGCATCGTCGTCGACGATCGCGAGGGCCCGCCCCTGGCTGCCGAGCGGCAGGCCACCCGGTCCGGCCCAGATGTCCCGGAAGAGGAATCCTCGGTTCAGCCGGACCTCCACATGGATCTCCACGTCCGGACGGGTGAGGTCGACCCTCGAATCCGGATGGCTCGCGCGGATCGCGGCGCCGAGGTCCTTCGCGAGATCCTGGCTCGTGAACGGGTGGGTTCCCACGCGACGCGTTCGGAGGGCGAAGCTCTTCCCGGGGGAGAGGGCGCGGTCCGCTTCCGCGAGGGCCGCCGCTCGTAGGCCATCGCGGTCCGCGTGGACCTCGACCGCGGGGCTCACGCTCACGATCCCGAACACCCGCACGAGGATCCCGCGCGCCCGGTCGATGTCGTTCGTGTGCACGTACACGCGGGCCTCGTCCGCCTCCGTGATGCATTCGACGCCTTCCGCCGCGAACAGGTCCTGGATGTTCGCCACGAGGCGGTCCCGGAGCTGCCGCCGCACGTAGCGGCTCTTTAGGGCGAGTTCCCCGAAGCGCACGAGGAGGACCACGGCCACCGAACTCCGCGCGGACGTAAAGACTCATCACACTCTTTAATACGGTCCGGACGTTCGCGCGCCGTGGACCCGCTCCTCCTGGCGCTCCAGGCCATCCTCATCTTCGGGGTCGCGTTCATCTACTCGAACCTGGGCCTGGGAGGCGGCCTCCTCTTCGTCCCGATTCTCCTTTCGACGAGCGTTCCCTCGAGCGACCTCGCGGTCCCGATTTCCCTCACCCTCACAATTGCCACCGCGGCCTCTTCCGTGGTGAACCACCACCGCCTAGGCCTCGTCGACGTCCATCTCGGCGGGGTCCTCGTGGCCGGAGCCCTCGTCGGCGCGCTCGTGGGGACGTTCTTCACCCTGAGGGTCCTCGACGAGTACACGTTCAAGGCGTTCTTCGTCGCGGTCCTCCTGGCCTTCGGCGGATACATGGTCCGGGACTGGGTCCGGAACGCGCGGTCCGTCGATGAGGACACCGACTCGATGATGACGCGACCTCGGGTCGCCGCGACCGCGACCGCGACGACGGGCTCGGGGTTCCTGTCCGGGAGCATGGGGATCGGAGGCGGCCTCCTGAACGTCCCCCTCCTCGTCTACGTGCTCGGCCGGAAGACGCGGAAGGCGATCGGGACGTCGTCCCTGCTGATCATCCCCACCGCGGCGGTCGGGTTTGCCGCCTACCTCGCGGATCTCGCGATCCAGCCCCCCGGATTCCGGTGGCCCGAGGAGTTCCTGCTGATCCCGATCCTCATGCCGATCGTCTTCGTCGGCGCGTACGTGGGGTCGCGGTGGGGTCTCCGCCGGCTCAAGACCCGCTCCGTCGCGCTGATCTTCATCCTCGTGCTGTTCGTCGCGGCCGCCCGGCTCCTGTACGACATCGTCTGAGCGGCACACCCTTTATTGCGCGAGCCGCCCTTCCGGTCCCTTCCGTCCGCCGTGTCAGGCCAGGAGAAGCGATGGTCCAGACCCTTTCCACCGCGTCCCCTCCGCCATCTCCGGCCCCGCGAGGCCCCTCCACGGCCAGACGGGCTCTCGACATCGGCCGCCGGGTCCTCCTGGGGCTCTTCGGGATCTTCTTCTTCATCCTCGGAATCCAGCTGATCAAAGATGTCTCGGGGCTCATCGGGGACATCATCCAGTCCCTCTTGGGTCGATTCACGGACACTCCATGGCATGCCCTCTCGTTCGGCTGGCTCTCCGCCTATGCCGTCCTGAGCGGATCTCCGGTCGCCGCCCTCGCGTTGAGCTTTTACGCGACGGGGTCCCTGACCCCGGAGACGACTTACTTCATGATCATGGGCTCGCGGCTCGGTGCGGCGTTCATCGTGATCGTGATCGGGGGTGTCGCCGTCGCCCGTGGCAAACCGAGGGAGAAGGCCCTCGCGATGGGGGTCCTCTCTTTCCTCGTCACCTATTCGATCTACCTTCCCGCGATTCTCTTCGGTTGGCTCCTCATCCGCCTCCGAGCGCACGAGTGGATCCAGATCCCGACTCCCCAGCCGCTCCTCGACCTGATCGACCGCTTCTTCGACCCCCTCGTGGCACGGATCGTCGATTTCCTTCCACCGATCCTGGCGTTCCTTGCCGCCGCCGTGGCCATCTATGCAGGCCTCGCGTTGTTCGACAAGGCCTTCGGTCAGCGCGAGGTCCAGGAGTTGAAGTCCCCGCGGATGCACCGGTACCTGAAGCATCCCGCCGTGGCCTTCACGCTCGGGGCCCTCGTGACCCTCGCCTCGACGAGCGTCTCCCTGAGCTTCGGCCTCCTGGTGCCGTTGTACATGAACGGCTACATCGACCGCCGCGAGATCGTCCCGTACATGATGGGCGCGAACATCACGACGTTCATCGACACGCTGATTGCGGCCTTCCTCTACGGCGGGGGGATTGCCGCGAACATCGTGTTCATCGAGATGGCCAGCGTCACCTTGTTCTCGATCATCGCCCTCGCGGCCTACGGCCCGTACAACCGCGCGATCGACTCCGCGTACATGTGGATCTTCCACCGGAACTGGGCCCTCGCGGGCTTCATGATCCTCCTCTTCGCGGTCCCGCTCGCCCTCCTGTTCTACTTCTGAAGCGTCCGCGTCTCCGGGACCTGCGTTCTCTATACCAAAAGGGTAAATGACGGCCCCCGCTTCCCGCGGCGGGGTGTTCCCATGGACGTGATTATCCTCGGAGGATATGGGGCGATGGCCCAGTCGACCGTGCCCGACCTCCTCGAGAGCCCGGGCGTGCAGAGGGTCGGAATCGCCGGGCGCAACGCGGCGAAGGCAAAGGCCTTCTCCAAGCTCTTCAAAGACGACCGAGCGGTGCCCGTACCGCTCGATGCACGCGATTCCGCGGCGCTCGTCCGTGAGCTGAAGGGATGGGGTTGCGTGATTAACAGCGCTTGGTACGACCTGAACGTCCCGATCACGCAGGCCGCCATCGAGGCGGGGATCCACTACGTGGACCTCGGCGGGCTGTACCACCAGACCCTCCTCCAGCTCAAGCTCGACAAGAAGGCGAAGGACGCCGGCGTGACGTGCGTCCTCGGGATCGGATCGACACCCGGCACGATGAACGTGATGGGCGCCTACGGCGCGGGAAAACTCGACCGGATCCAGAAGGTCCTCCTGCGGAGCAGCGGTGCCGTCGTGTCCGGGGGCGAGGCGGGCAAGTTCGTGCCCCCCTACGCGATCCGGACGATTTTCGATGAGTTCTCCATGGAGGCCCCGATCCTTCGGAACGGGAAGATCCGGTTCGTCCCCGCGCTTTCGGGGCTCGAGCGGTCCGAGTTCGTCGCTCCCGTCGGCGTCGTCGAAGGCTACTACACGATCCACTCGGAACTCGCCACGATGCCGCAAAACCTCGGCAAGGGCGTGCAGGAGATGGACTTCATCGTCGCGTTCCCGGCGGAGTTCCGCCAGACGATTGCCTCCCTCGTTGGGCTGGGGCTCGCGAACCGCGATTCGGTTCAGGTGGACGGCGCGACCGTTCGCCCGTACGACGTGACCTCGACGGTGATTGACGACCTGCCGAAGCCGAAGGAGCCGGAACAGGACGTGGACATCCAG
>Ga0209619_10000122_pt1 | contig 46047 bp, 42 predicted proteins | sample Rifsed16ft3_FD_184011 | JGI IMG/M metagenome (GOLD analysis project Ga0209619, IMG submission 184011) | Soil microbial communities from Rifle, Colorado, USA - sediment 16ft 3 (version 2) | ecosystem: Environmental > Terrestrial > Deep subsurface > Rock core/Sediment | place: Rifle, Colorado... | reverse complement strand
GCGCTAGCTTCATATTGGGCGGCAGTCTCAGCCGAGGAGCCGCCCGATGGGAATTACGCCCAGACTGTCCCGAAAGCTCAACCAGATGTTGGGTGAAGAAGCCGAGGATCTGGTGAACTGGATGGACCACGTTGATGCGCAGGGCGCCGAGTGGCGTGAGGCCACTCGGGCCGACCTCGCTGAGCAGCGCCAGGAGATGCTGACCGGCTTCAGCGAGCTGCGCCAAGAGATGCAGGTCGGCTTTGCTGAGCTGCGCCAGGAGATGCAGGTGGGCTTCGCCAATCTGCGGCAAGAGATGGCGCAGCTGGAAGCCAGGTTCGAGCGACGCTTCAGTGACCTGATCAGGTGGTCATTCTTGTTCTGGGTGGGCGCGGTCGGAGCCATTGCGATACTCGCCGGGGTACTGCCCTGAGCGAGCCTAGAACCGACAGCGGCCACCGCCGTCCGTCCCTTCACGCCTGACCCTTAATCACCCAGGCGGTGAGGCACGACATGAAAGCCCTTGCCCTTTTCGCAGGCGCGCTTGCCATCGCGCCGACGGTCCATCAGCTCGCGGCACAGGCGCCCCGGATCGACGCCGACGACATCGGCGGCGTGGTCACCGGGCCCAGCGGGCCGGAAGCCGGCGTTTGGGTCATCGCGGAAACCACCGACCTTCCCACCAAGTTCGTCCGGATCGTGGTCACCGACGACCAGGGACGTTACGTGATGCCCGACCTCCCCAGAGCGAACTACAGCATCTGGGTCCGCGGGTACGGCCTGGCAGACTCGCCCAGGACCCAGACCGGCCCGGGCACCATCCTGAACCTCACGGCGCTGCCCGCGCCCAACCCGCGCGCCGCCGCCGAGTACTACCCGGCAGGCTACTGGCTCTCCCTGCTCCGCGTGCCGGAGAAGAGCGAGTTCCCGGGCACCGGCCCGACGGGCAACGGGATTTCGCCCAACATCAAGACCCAGGCCGACTGGCTCCGGCGCCTGAAATCCGGTGGCTGCACCGCGTGCCATCAACTGGGCACCAAGGCGATGCGCGAGATCCCGCAGGCCTTGGGACATTTCGAGTCCTCCGCGGCCGCGTGGGAGCGTCGCATCCAGTCCGGCCAGGCCGGCACCCAGATGCTGGGTGGCGTCACCGCGCTCGGCCGCGAGCGTGCGCTGGCCCTGTTCGCCGATTGGACCGACCGCATCGCCGCAGGCGAAGTCCCGCCCACGCCGCCCCGGCCTCAAGGCGTAGAGCGCAACGTCGTCGTCACCCTGTGGGACTGGGCTGACCCCAAGGCATACCTCCACGACGTGGTCTCGACCGATAGACGGCATCCCACGCTCAACGCCAATGGCTCCGTGTACGGGGCGTTGGAGTTGAGCGCCGACTACTTGCCGGTGCTGGATCCGGTGCGGCATACGGCGAGTCGTGTGCCGCTCACGGTCCGCGACCCCAATACGCAGCCCGCCTCGGGACCCGCCATGCCGCAGCCCTCGCCCTATTGGGGCGACGAAGTGCTCTGGACCAGCAAGAACAACGTCCACAACCCGATGTTCGACGAGCAAGGCCGGGTCTGGATTACCTCGACCGTGCGCCCACCCGATAACCCGGATTTCTGCAAGCAGGGATCGAGCCATCCATCGGCACTGTTATTCCCGGTGAACCGCGCCGGCCGCCATCTCGCGCTGTACGACCCGAAGACGGACCAGCTCACGCACATCAGCACCTGTTTCAGCACCCACCACCTGATGTTCGCGGAAGACGCCGACCGCACGCTGTGGACCAGCGGCGGCGGCCCCGTGGTAGGCTGGCTGAATACCCGGATGTTCGACCAGACCGGCGACGAGGTGAAGTCGCAGGGCTGGACCGCGCTGATTCTTGACGCCAACAGCAACGGCAAACGTGACGACTACGTGGAGCCCGACCAGCCGGTGGACCCCACCAAGGACAAGCGGATCGCTGCCGGCTTGTACGCGGTGGCACCCGCGCCGGACGGCTCGGTCTGGGGAACGTCGCTGGGGTTCCCGGGCGCCATTCTGCGCCTGGTGCCCGGGGCCAATCCGCCGGCCACCGCGTTGGCCGAAGTGTTCGAGCCGCCGCTCGACGCTCAGGGCGTGCCGGTGGAGGGGTTCTCGCCACGCGGCGGGGACGTGGACCGGAACGGCGTTTACTGGGCCGCGATGGCGAGCGGCCACCTGGCGAGCTTCGACCGGCGCAAGTGTAAGGGTCCGCTCAACGGCCCAACCGCGACCGGACAGCATTGCCCCGAGGGTTGGACCTTCCACCCGGAGCCGGTGCCGCAGATGCAGGGGGTCACGGACCCGGGCAGCGCCGAGGCGAGTTACTACACGTGGGTTGACCAATTCGACACCTTCGGCCTCGGCCGCAATGTGCCGATCAACACCGGCAACGCTTCCGAAGGATTGCTGGCGTGGAAGGACGGCAAGTGGATCGCGCTCCGGGTCCCGTATCCGATGGGTTTCTACACCAAGTGGCTGGACGGGCGGATTGACGATCCCAACGGCGGCTGGAAAGGGCGTGGACTGTGGGCCACCGTGAGCACCCGGGCGCCGTTTCACATGGAAGGCGGGAAAGGCACCACGAGCAAGGTAGTGAAGTTCCAACTCCGCCCCGACCCGCTGGCGAAGTAACGGCGTTGGGCAGCGCCCATCCCGCAGTCGGGACGTTCCGGGACCTGCCCCTTGCCCCGCGACGTTCGCCGCGGCATCCTCCAGGCCCCCTCTCCGCGAGGTTTCCATGAGACTCCATACGCTGATGGTGGTAGCCTTGGCCTGCGCACCCAGCGCCGGGCTGGCGCAAGAGATGTCCATGATGCGCGGCCAGGCCGGTGGCGTGGCCTCGGTCCGACCACTGTACGACATGGCCAAAGGCTGGCTGATTCGCTCGGCCGAGCAGATGCCGGAGGCGAATTACCCATTCCAACCCACGCCCGAGGTCCGGACGTTCGGGCAGCTCATTGGGCACGTGGCGAACGCCAACTATCTCTTCTGCTCTGCCGTGAAGGGCGAGAAGAACCCCAGCACCGGCGACTTCGAGAAGACCACCGCCAAGGCAGCGCTGGTCCAGGCGATCAAGGACGCGTTCGCGTACTGTGACGCGGCGTATCAGATCGCGGACATGAAGGCCATGGAAGAGGTCACGCTCTTCGAGGGCATGAAGGGGAGCCGTCTCTGGGCCCTGATGTTCAACGTGGCGCACAACACCGAGCACTACGGCAACGTGGTCACCTATTTCCGCCTCAAGGGCATGGTGCCGCCGTCGAGCCAGGGCGGGATGTGACACCGGGGGCCGCACAGCCATAGGCGGCGCGGCGCAAGCGCGAGCACCATCTCGATAGACCGCCGCGTCTTCCTGACCCAGTCCGCCCGGCTGATGGGCGGTGGGCTGTCGGCGTTCGCCGCCCTCCAGGTGATGGGGTGCGACCGCAGCCCACCGCACGCTTCCGCGGCGGGCTATGGACCGCTCGAGGAGGCCGGGCCCGAGCTGGCGCTGCCCAGCGGATTCCGCTATCGGATCATCGGGGTCAGAGGCTCGCTCATGTCGGACGGCCGGGCCACGCCGCCGCTTCACGACGGCATGGCGGCGTTCCCACTTCCCAACGGCAATATTCGCCTCATCCGTAACCACGAAGTGGGGAACCCCGCTGCCGCCGGAGCCGCGCTCGGCGATCCCGCGCGCGCTTACGATCCGCTGGCGGGGGGCGGCACCACCTCGCTGGAGATCGACCCCGAGACGCGCGAGGTAGTGCGCGACTTCCTGAGCCTCTCTGGCACCTTACGCAACTGCGCCGGTGGGCCGACGCCGTGGCGCTCGTGGATCACCTGTGAAGAGGACTTCCGGGATCAGCGGCAGGGGTATCAGCGACGGCACGGCTACGTGTTCGACGTCCCGGTGTCTGCCGAGCGCGACGTACCGGCGGACCCACTGCCCGCCCTGGGGCGGTTCGTGCACGAGGCCGTAGCGGTTGATCCCTCGACGGGGATCGTCTACCAGACCGAAGATCAGGGGCAGGCCGGCTTCTATCGCTTCGTCCCGGACGGTCCCTATCAATCCGGGCAACGCCCCAACCTCTCGAGCGGCCGGCTGCAGATGCTGGCAGTACGCGATCGTCCGCGGTACGATACCGGGAGCGGCCAAGTGTCGGGGGTGACCTTGCCCGCCACTTGGGTCGGCGTTCCGGACCCGGACCCCGCGGGGACCTCCGTCGAGGCGGATGCGGTGTTCCGGCAAGGATGGGATCAGGGTGCGGCCCGGTTCGCGCGCATCGAGGGATGCTGGCACGAGAACGGGGCGATCTACTGCAGCTGCACCAACGGCGGCGATGCCGAGTTGGGCCAGATCTGGCGCCACCGTCCCGGGCCCGAAGGCGGAGATCTCACGCTGGTGTTCGAATCCCCGCATCGCGACGTCCTGAAGCATCCGGACAACATTTGCTCGACGCCCAAGGGGGCGATCGTGCTGTGCGAGGACGCCTCGGGCAGCTGCCTGATCCGCGGCCTCACGCGAGAGGGCGAGGTGTTCGACTTCGCCCGGAACATCGCCAGCGACTCCGAGTTCGCCGGCGCCACGTTCAGCCCCGACGGCCACACCCTGTTCGTCAACCTTCAAGCGACCGGGCAAACCGTGGCGATTTGGGGACCATGGGAACGGGGGCCGTTCTAGCGCCGGTTCCCGCGCTCACGCTTCCCGTTTCCCGTTTCACCTTTCCCGACCATGGAAAACCCCGCCGTCGCCGCCCTGTTCGACGAAATGGCCGACCTGCTCGAGCTGGACGGCGCGCTGGTGTTCCGCGTCCGCGCGTATCGCAACGCCGCCCGGGTGATTCGGGACGCCGGCAGCCCGCTGCGGGAGTTGGTCGAGACCGACCCCAAGCAGCTCACCCAGCTGCCGGGCATCGGGAAGGACCTCGCCGGAAAGATCCGCGAGATCCTCGACACCGGCGATTTCGCCGACCACCGCGAGATCCGGGCGAGATTCCCGCCGGGACTGCTGGAGCTGCTCCGGATCCAAGGCCTGGGCCCCAAGCGAGTCAGGCAGCTCTACGACGAGCTGCGCATCGCCTCCCCGGACGACCTCCGGGAGGCCATCGCGCAGGGCCGGCTGGCCCAGCTCCGAGGGTTCGGCCAGCGATCGGTGGAGAAGCTCCAGGAACAGCTGGAGAAAGCCGGCGCCACTGCCGAGCGGCGCTTTCTGCTGGCCGACGCGGAGCAGTGGGCGACGGCGCTGCTCCGGCACCTCGGCGCCGGCCGGTGCTTCCCCGCCCTGGAGGCCGCCGGGAGCTTCCGGCGCCGCCGGGAGACCGTGGGAGACCTGGACATCCTGGTGGCAGCAGACGACGCAGATGACGCAGCTGATGCGGTGAAACGGCTGGTGCAGTACCCGGAGGTGCAGGACGTCGTGGCGCAGGGCGAGACCAGAGCGTCGGTGCGGCTCCGAGGTGGACCGCAGGTGGATCTCCGGGTCGTTAGCCCCGACGAGTACGGCGCCGCCCTCATGTACTTCACCGGCTCCAAGCAACACAATATCGAACTCAGGAAGATTGCTCAGGCCAGGGACCTGAAGCTCAGCGAGTACGGCCTCTTCCGCGGCGAGCGGCGGGTGGCCGGCGTCACCGAAGCCGAGGTCTACGCCATGCTCGACCTTGACTGGATACCGCCGGAGTTGCGCGAGGCGCGCGGCGAGATCGAGCTGGCTGCTCGCCATGCGCTTCCGGACCTCGTGACCCTGGACGACATCCGGGGCGAGCTGCACGCCCACACCAACGCGACCGATGGCAAGGCGTCCCTCGAGGAGATGGTGGACGGTGCGCGGAAGCTGGGTTACACGTATCTCGCCATCACGGATCACTCTAAGCGCGTCACCATGGCGCTGGGGCTGGACCAGCAGCGGCTCCGGGAGCAGTGGGCCCGGATTGACGAGCTGAACGCGCGCCTTCGGGGCTTCACGGTCCTCAAGAGCATCGAGCTGGACATCCTGGATGATGGCGAGTTGGACCTGCCGGACGACGTGCTGGCCGAGGCCGACTACGTGGTCGCCTCACTGCACTACGGCGCCAGCAAGCGCGAAGCCGACAACACGCGGCGGCTGGTGGCCGCGGCGCGGCACCCCCAGGTGGACGCCATCGGGCACCCGACCGGACAACTCCTGGGCCGCCGCGATCCCTACCCCCTCGACTTCGACGAGCTGGTCGTGGCCTGCGTGGAGTCCGGGTGCCTGCTCGAGCTCAACGGGAGCCCCGAACGGATGGACCTACCGGATCATCTGGCGGCCGCGGCCGCGGCGCGGGGCGCGCGGTTCGTCTGCTCGACGGACGCCCACGCGGTCTCCCACCTGGACGCCATGCGCTACGCGGTGAGCATTGCGAGACGGGCGGGACTGACCAAGCAGCAGGTGGTAAACACGAGAACGGTGACGCAGTTCCAGAAGGCTCTGAAACGCGGTAAGACAACGGCGTAAGGGGTGAGGGGTACCCCTTACCCCTCACCCCTTACGCGTTGGTTACCCGTCGCTGGTCGTCGCCGCACCGCGCCGGGTCGACCACCAACATCAGCCGCCGGACATTGGACACTCTCACAGTCCCACCCAGTAGGCGACTTTGAGCGCAAAGACATTGGTCCCCTGGGCCGTGAACGTGTCCAGGAACCCGCGCCCGAAGTCCACCGTCCCGATGGACGCGCGGTCCTCACGGTTCTGCTGCCACACCAGGAACAGGGTCGAGCCCGGCAGGAACTCCCAGCGCAGCACCGAGTTGGTGCGGAGCGCAACCACGCGGAAATCGGGATCCGGGAAATCGAAGTCGCTGGCCCCGTCCCGATCCAGGTCCACGGTGACGTCGCTGCCCCCGCCGGGCCGCGTCAACCGGTCCGTCTCGAGAGGGTCAAAGCGGCCGGCGTAGGCAGCGGCCTTCGGGTCAGCCACCAGGCGCAACGCCGAGTACTGGCCCGCCGACACGAACGGCTGAGCGTACAGCTCGAGCGACAGGCGTGGCGTGAGCGCCAGGTCCACCCGGAACGTCAGCGACGCTTCCCGCCGGTCCACCCGGCTGAACACGCGGTACACCGAGTCGGCCACTTCCTCGCGGGCGACGAACTGTCGATCGTCGGCATCGCGTGAGACCCGGCCCTCCAGGCTCACCGAGATCGACCCGGGAGGTCGGAACCGCAAACCGCCCTGGACGCTGGCGCGGGTCACCCCCGTGACGTCCTCGACTTGATACGACCCGCCAAGGTTTCCCCAGATCGAGCGGCGGAAGTCGGACCGGAGGTTTCCGCCCAGACGCCACGACCCGGGCTCCCGAAACGCCGGCCCACCCCGGAGGAGGTTGGTTGCCAAGCTCGCGACGCTGCGCTCGCCGTTGAGGTTGAGCCCCCAGTAATTGGCGAACTCGGTGTTCAGGCGACCGGACACCTGGGTCTCGCCGCGTTCCCAGCCATAGGTGTAGGATACCTGGCCGCTGGTCTCCAGCTCGAAGCGCCGGAACACCCGGCCCGGCCGGAGCCAGCGCAGGTTGGTTTCTCCGCGGAACGCATGTTCATCCGCGCGGCGCATGAAGCCCATGTCGTTCGCCTCGAAGCCCGGGCTACGCGTGGCGTAGCGCAGCTCCCAGGTCCAAAAACCCAGGGCCTTGGCGGCGCGGGCGTAGCCGGCGAATCCCTCGAGCGACGTCCGGGAGGAGTCCAGCACGGCGTAGGTCTGGTCCGGGCGCTGGAAGTAGTGAGCCGAGTTGCGCTGCGTCGCCGTGATCGCCTCGGCCGAACCCTCGACCCGCGACCCCATCACTCCCGCGACCAGGTCAAAGCGGTCTCGGCCGAGGCGCCAACGAAGATCGGTTCCACCGGTGAACGCCCGGGCCCGCAACGCCTGAAACGCGGGCGTGCCCGAGTCCACGGTGAACCCGGCGATGCACTGCCGCGCGACCAGTGCGCCATCGAAACAGGGCTGCACCATGGGACGCTGGGTCGGGCCGTCCAGGTGGCGCACCACGGACGTCGCGATCACGCCGAAGGCAAGGCGGCCTCCCCTCGCATTCCGCTGGAGCCGCAGGACCGAGTAGCCGGTGAGCGGCTCGACGGGAGCGACGCCCCGCAGACCGACGGAATCCACCGTCAAGGCTTCCTCGCGCGCGGTCACTGCCTGCATCAGCCCCAGCCCCCACCCCCCTGGCAGCTGTCCGGTGACCTTCCCCGCCCCCAGAATCGCCGTCTGCTGAACCCGATCCACGTACCCCCCGTCCCCGACGTCGGCCCGGATCTGCGGACTCCGGCCAATACGTCGGGTGTACACCAGCCCCTCTCCGCCACCGCCGAACTCGCCGCCCCCGCCACCCCCGCCGCCCCCACCGCCCATCTCCATGCCACGCGCCACTCCCGGCGCACCCAGTCCAAAACGGAACAGGTTGCCGCCTTCCACGAAAAACGGCCGCTTCTCGGGGAAGAACGACTCGAACGCCGTCAGATTCACGACCGCGGGGTCCGCCTCCACCTGCCCGAAGTCGGGGTTGGCGGTGAGGTCGAGCGTGAGCCCGCTGGTGACTCCGAACTTGAGATCGGTCCCGCCGCGCAATGTCTGCCGCCGGCCGGTGGCAAACGGGTTGCCGTTCTCGGCAGGCTCGAAGCTCGCACTGCCCGCCGTGTAGGGCAGCAACTCCAACCGGCGGGGCCGCGGCAGGCCCACCAGACCGACCAGCCGGCCAAAATGGGAGACCTCGCCCACCTGGTCGCGGGGAAAGAAGGGCCAACTGCTTTCCTCGCGGTTGCGCACGATGGACCGCCGCACGCGAAGCCCAAAGACCAATGAGTCTCTGGGAGGATAACGGAGCTGGGAAAACGGAATGCGTAGCTCGACGACCCACCCCAGCGAATCTACCCGCGTGGCCCAGTCGTACACCGGATCCCATGACTCGTCGCGGCCACCTCCGTCGTCGTAGATGAACACATCTCTCCGCGCGCCGGAGGGGTTGAAGCTGAACTCGAAGGCGCTGCGCCGGTCGTAGTACGAGTCAATGAACACGTTGAAGTAATCGGAGATGATCCGCTGATCTCGTCGGACCAGGCGGCCCATGATCCGATGGGGCTGGCGGTCGAAGCCGCGGAATCCCACGTACAGCGCCTCATCCGAGTACACGAAACGGACTTGGCTAGACTCGCTGGGGGCCGATCCTTCCACCGGCTCGCGCTGGGTGAGCTGGGTGAGCGGTGGCGCCCCGGCCCACGCCCCTTCCTCCAGCCGTCCGTCGATCACCGGCGGCGCACCCTGGGAGCGAACCGCGCGCGCCTCCTCCTGGGCGGCCACGGGGGCGCCGAAGGCAAGCGCGGCCAGGCCAGCGTAGAGTCCAATCCCTACGTGCAGCCGCTTCCGTTCAACCCTTGGGGGGATCACTGCATCACCGCCAAAGCCACCATCTCGAGTTCGTGGGAAAAAGGCAGGGCGCCGCTGTAAACTAGCCAACGCAAGTCTAAACGGTACTACGCATTAGGCCCCGGTGCGTTGAGCCCCGGGGCGCACCTGAGTAGGAGGGACCACCGCCAGGCGGGTGTCGCCCTGGCGAACCTGTGGTTGCTCTTGCGGGTACGAGGCTTATTATAGAAAAGGTGGTGGGGCCCTCCCCCAGGTGGAGACCGGCTTGGTGCTTGGTACCGTAATGACCCTCCCCCGCGTCACGGGTGCGTTGGTACTCGCGTTTTCCCTCTCGACCCAGAGCCCGGCGACGGCCCAGGATCAGCAAGGTCAGCCGCAGGCGGCAACGGCCGTCGTCATCGGTATCGTGACCGCCGCGCAGACCGGCGAGCCGTTAATGGGCGTCCAGGTGCTGATCCGCGGTTCGCGGCGGTGGGCCATTACCAACCAGGACGGCGCGTTTCGGCTGGACGGCCTCAAGCCGGGCCCGTACGTCCTCGAATTCCGCCACCCCAACCGCGCCCCGATCGTCCACAACCTGACCCTGGAGCCGGACCAGACGACCGAGCTGGCCGTGCGGGTGGATACCCGCACCGTGGCGCTGCCCGAGGTGGTGATCGAGGGGAGGGAAACCCAGCCGGCCGCGAAGATGCACGAGTTCAACAGCCGCAAGGCGGCGGGCCATGGCGGCTATTTTGTCACGCGCAAGGACATCGAAGAGCGGCAGCCGCGCGTGCTGAGCGACCTGCTCCGCCGGGTGCCCGGGCTCCGGGTGGACTGCGACTTCGGCAGCTGCCGGGTGACGACGTTCAACGAGACGCGCCGGATCATGGGCCCCTGCCCCATCCAGTACTTCCTGGACGGCATCCCCTTCCTGGGCGACCTGGACGAAATGACCCCGGACCAGATCGAGGGCATCGAGGTCTACCGGGGCTCGTCCAGCATCCCGCCGCAATTCAACACGGGGACCTCGATGTGCGGCGTGATCGCCATCTGGTCCCGCGTGCCGGGATGAGTTAACCGTTGTCCGTTTTCCGTTGTCCGTCATCCGTGAAGCAAGGTCCGGGCACCACGGACAACGGATAACGGGTAACGTTCCCCCCGTGACCTTCGTCCCCTTCGAGTTGGAGCGCTGGCAGAGCGCGTGGGAAACCCGCGTCCGGGTCAACTTGTCGGAGAGCGGGGTGCATCCGCTCTCGATCGAGGAGCTGCTCGCGCTGTCCGGCGGCGACGCCCGTGCCTTGGCGCGACTTCCCCTGGGATACAGCCAATCCAACGGTACCGACGAGTTGCGCGTCGCGATCTCCGCACTCTACGCGGGAGCCGCCCAGGACCAGGTGCTGGTGACGGTGGGGTCGGCGGAGGCCAACTTCGTCGCCTGCTGGGCCTTGATCGAACCTGGCGATCGGGTGGTCATTCAGGTCCCGACCTACATGCAGACCTGGGGACTGGCTCAGAACTTCGGGGCCCGGGTCGCGACGTTCGCGCTCCACGCCGAGCGTAACTGGGAGCCCGACCCCGAAGAGATCCGGCGGGCGATTGCGCCGGGGACCAAGCTGGTCGTGGTCACCAACCCCAACAACCCCACCGGGCGTATCCTCTCGCGCGAAGGCAGAGCGCTCATCGTGGAGTGCGCCCGCGCGGCTGGCGCCTGGATCCTGGCCGACGAGGTCTACCAGGGCGCCGAACGAAACGGCCAAACCACGCCGTCCTTCTGGGGGAGCTACGCCCGGGTATTGGTGAGCAACGGCCTGTCTAAGGCCTACGGACTCCCCGGCCTGAGACTGGGGTGGATCGTGGGCCCCGGCGACATGATCGAGCGCCTCTGGCGCCGGCACGACTACACGGTGATCGGGCCCACGCCCATGAGCGATTTCCTGGGCCGGGAGGCGCTGCGCGTTCGGGAGAAGATCCTGGCCCGCACTCGGGGGATTCTCAACCAGAACTACCCCGTGATGAACGCCTGGCTCAGACGATTCGGGGGCCTCTTCGAGTGGCGCGATCCCGAGGCGGGCGCGATCTGCTTCGTCCGCTACCGGCACACCTCGGACGCGGTGGATCTGGTGGAGCGCATCCGGGCACGGCACAGCATCCTGCTGGTGCCTGGCGAGCACTTCGGCCTGCCACACCACCTGCGCCTGGGCTTCGGCAATGAGCGGCCCGAGTTGGAGCGGGCGCTGGAGGAGCTGGAAGGGCCGTTTAGAGAGATGATGAAAGACTAGTGGTCGGTTCACGGTTGTCAGTTCACGGGCGACCAGGAACCGACAACCGATCACTGATAACCGACTCGCGCGGCAGCGTCCTTACCTTCCACGCCCCGATAGATGATTCGGTAAACCCGCTCCAGGGCACCCGAGGGCCAGACGATGAGGAGCGTGCGCGGCCGGATCAGGAGAGCGCCAGGCCTCGCATCCGCTCAGGATAGTTGGTGATGATACCACAGACGCCGAGCGCCCGCAGCCGGGCGGCCTGGGAGGGGTCATCCACCGTCCAGACGTGGACCGGAACGCGTGCGCGCCGGGCGGCCGTGAGAAACCGGCGGTCCACCACGCGCAGCCGACCCGAGTGCTCCGGCACGCTCAAGGCCCGGCACCAGCGGCTTCCCCAGCTGAGGCCCAGCCGCGATCCGGCCCAGAAGAGGGCGACTTCCACCCGGACCGGCGCCCGCGCGAACTCGCTTCCCCGAAATGGGGCCAGTGCGGCCCACTGAAACGCGCCCACCAGCACCCGGCGCTCCGCGCGGTGGTCCCGCAGCACGGCCAGCGTCGCCCGCGCCGCGCCGGTCTCCTTGATCTCCACCAGGAGCGGCGTCGCGGGAAACCGCTGCAGCACCTCGGCCAGCGTGGGGACGCGTTCCCCGGCTCCGGCGTCCGCCCGGCGCACGTCGGTCAACCGGAGCCGCGCCACCGCGCCCGCGCCGTTCGTGGTCCGCTCCAGGGTCGGGTCGTGCAGGACGATCGGCACGCCGTCCGCCGTGACCCGCACGTCCAGCTCGAGCGCGTCCGCTCCTTGCTCCAGACCCATGGCGAAGGCCAGCAGCGTGTTCTCGGGATACTGACCGCTCGCTCCTCGGTGCGCGATGACGGGGCGCGCCTCGGGATCCAGCAGGATCACGCGCAGTGCACGTCGAACGCCCCCACGAGATCGCGCGCGATCTCTTCGGGCGGGCGCCGCTCGATGTCCTTTCGCTCGAGCATGAACACGAGGCGGCCCTCCTTGAACAACGCGATCTGGGGCGAGGACGGCGGGTAGGGGGCGAAGTAGCCCCGCGCGCGGTCGGTCGCCTCCAGCTCCATGCCGGCGAACACGGTAGCGAGGTGATCGGGGCGCCGGTCGTGCTGCAATGCCAGCGCCACGCCGGGCCGGGCACGGCCCGCGGCGCAGCCGCACACCGAGTTGACCACCAGCAGGAGCGTGCCGTTCCCTTCGCGGACCGATGCGTCCACCTGGTCCGGCGTCTTGAGCTCCAGAAAGCCAAGGCGGGTAAGCTCCTCGCGCATGGGCTGCACGAAGCCGGGATCGTACCGCATGGAGGGGAGTTGCATGGCGTGGTTCTCCGTTATCAGTCTTCGGTTGTCGGTTATCGGTTATCGGTTCTCGGTTCTCGGCTCGTGGAACTCTTGACGGACAACCGAGAACCGACAACTGAAAACGCTTCCGCACGCCCAGCCAGATCCACCGTGGCCGTCCGGTCAGGGTGCAGGAGTGCTGCGAGGATCTCAATGCCATCCACCACCCGCGGCCCCGAGCGGTTGAAGTAGGACGAGCCGTCCACCACGAAGGCTTGGGCCCCCTTGATCGCCCGCGGGGCCACGCGTGCCAACTCGGCGGCGTGCGCTTCCGCCTCCTCGCGGGAGCGCGCCAGCCCAAAGCCGCACGGCATCACGATGAGCACGTCCGGATCGAGCAAGGCGAGTTCGTCCCACGAGACCTGTCGCGACGGCCGTCCGGGGGTGCCGGCCACGCACCGGCCACCTGCCAATTCGATCATCTCAGGCACCCAGTGGCCCGGCACGAACGGGGGGTCCAGCCACTCGATCGCGAGGACGCCGGGCCGCTCGGCGTGGTCACCGGCCCGGCGCACACCGGCCAGACGCTCCTCGAACGACGCTACCAGCCGCTCGGCGCGCTCGGAGACGCCGGCCACCGTGGCCACGACGCGAATGGCCGCGAAGATGTCTGCCACCGTGTGGGCATCCAGCGAGAGCACGCGCACCCCCTCGCCCAGGACGCGGGCCGCCTGCTCCGCCAGGGTGGTGGGGACGGCGCAGACCTCACAGACGGATTGGGTGAGGATCAGGTCCGGCCGCGAGGCGCGCAACCGCGCCTCGTCCAGCTGGTACACCGCGCCGTGTCGGGTCATGGCCTCCCGCACGGCGACGTCAATCGCGCCACTGGGCAACCCCGCGGGATCGAAGCGGGGCCGGCTCACCCGCGGCCGGTCAAGCGCCTCAGGCGGGTAGTCACATTCGTGCGAGATCGCGACGAGCCGATCCTGGAGCCCCAGCGCGCACACCATCTCGGTGGCGCTGGCGAGCAGCGACGCAATGCGCATGGCGAACAAGATGCGCAGGGCCGTTTCCCCAGGCAACGCCGCGCCTTGACACTGCTTTTGGACCTAGCAACATTCCGGCCGGGGAAACGCCATGACCTACATCATCGCCGAGCCATGCATTGGGGTGAAGGACCGGGGCTGCGTGGACGTGTGCCCGGTGGATTGCATTTACGAGGGCGAGGACCAGCTCTACATCCATCCCGACGAGTGCATTGACTGCGGCGCCTGCGAGCCCGAGTGCCCGGTGACGGCCATCTTTGCCGAGGAAGACACGCCGGACCAGTTCAAGGCGTACATCGAGAAGAACAAGAAGTTCTTCGAGGAAGGCGCGGAGCGGCAGGTTGCCAAGGGGCGCGCGGGCTGAGCGTCCGGCTCCCCGTCAGCGCCTTCTGGTCGTGACCTCGATGACCCCGCTGGGGTGGCCGGTGCCGTAACGAGTCGTCGCGTCCCGCGCCGACACGAACTCTATTCTCTCGATGTGCTCGGTGGTCAAGCCGCGCAGGCTCTCTGAGGTCCCGAACTGCTGCCGATCCACGTACACCATTACCGGGTTGCCACCCGCCTGCATGGTTGGGGCGAGCGGACGCCTGAGCCAGGACGGGCGCAGCCGCGCCACCGCCTCGTAGGCGTCGGAAACTGGTTGCGCTTCCAGCTCGGCGCGCGTGATGACGTTCCGGTCGCCGCGCGCCGGGCCCTGTGAAGCCGCGGCGCACGCCGATACCGCGAGGGTCAGCACCACGCCGCACGCCAGAAGACTCCCAGAAGGGCGCTTCACACATCTAAGATGGCAGGCGCATCGCGTCCTGGCAAACCGCCTGCGCTTGCGGATGCCGGTCGCGGTCCGTACCCTGCAACCACTCATCGCGATCCCCGGAGGCTCACGGATGCGAACGGCGGTCCTGGTGCTCGGCACTCTGTTGAGCGGCGCGCCCCTGGTGGCGCAGCGGCCGCTTCCCTACCCTGTGGTGCCTCCCCTCGAGTTCCAGCGCGCGCTGGCCAAGGGCACCCGCTCCCAGACCGGCGAGCCCGGGCCCAACTACTGGCAGCAGTGGACCCGCTACGAGATCCGGGCGACGCTGACTCCGGACGCGAAGCGACTGTCCGGCAACCAGCGCGTGGTGTACTACAACCGCTCACCCGACACGCTGGGCTTCCTTTACCTCCACCTCTATCAGAACCTCCACGCGCCGGGCGTGCCGCGGAACGAGCCGGCAGAAGTCACCGGGGGCGTGCAGCTGGAGTCGGTCGCCGCCAATGGACAGTCGTTGGCAGCGGCACCGCCGGGACGGCCCGGCTACCGCGTGGACGGCACGGTCATGCGGCTCACTCCGGCTCGACCGGTGGCGCCCAAGGACTCGATCCTCCTGGAGATCGCCTGGAGATTCCAAGTCCCGCAGCAAAGCGCCGGGCGGATGGGGTGGAACGGCGACAACCTGTTCTTCATCGCCTACTGGTATCCGCGCGTGGCGGTGTACGACGACGTGGTGGGCTGGCAGGCGGATCCCTACCTCAGCTCCGCGGAGTTCTACGACGGCTACGGCGATTACGACTTCACGGTGGACGTCCCCGAGGGATGGGTCGTCCTGGGGACCGGCGAGCTGCAGAATCCGGCGGAGGTGTTGCCGGACGCCGTCGCCGCCCGCCTGCGAGACGCCGAACAGAGCGACCAGGTGATCTCGATCCTTGGGCCCGGAGACCTGGGCCCCGGCAAAGCGACGCGCACCAGCCCCACGGGGCGGCTGACCTGGCGCTATCGCGCGCAGGGGGTGCGCGACGTGGCCTTCTCCGCCACCAACGCCTCCCTCTGGGACGCCGCACGGACGCCGGTGGGCGATCGGGACGGCGACGGCATCACCGACCACGCGCGGGCGGAAGCGCTCTACCGCGCGCCGGCTGCGCTCTGGAAGGGCGCCGCGCGCTACGTGCAGCACGCCATCAGCCACCACTCCCGCTACACCGCGCTGCCGTACGCCTGGTCCCACATGAGCGCCGTCGAGGGCGCCGGGATCATCGGCGGCGGGATGGAGTTCCCCATGATGACGCTGATCGGGGACTACCGGGGCCGGAGCGACAGCGCGCTGTACTACGTCGTCTCGCACGAGCTGGCCCACATGTGGGTGCCGATGATGGTCGGTACCGACGAGCGGCGCTATGGCTGGATGGACGAGGGGACCACCACGTTCAACGAGAACCACGCCAGCAGTGAGTTCTTTCCGGGACGGATCGCGGACCGGGGCGATCAGAACAGCTACATCGCGGCCGCGAAATCGGGATTCGAGAGCGAGATGATGCGCTGGACCGACTATCTCTACCCGGGGCAGAACGGCAACACGTCGTACTCCAAGCCCGCCACGGTGTTGGTGGCGCTGCGCGGCCTGCTGGGTGACAGCCTGTTCCTGCGGGCGTACCACGCCTACTTCCGCCGGTGGGTGTTCAGGCATCCCAAGCCCTGGGACTTCTTCAACACGTTCAACCACGTGACCGGCCGCAACCTCGACTGGTACTGGCGCAGCTGGTACTACGAGACCTGGACTCTGGATCAGGCCGTTGCGTCGGTGACCACCGATAACGACGGCACCCGCATCGTGGTGGAAGACGTTGGGTGGGTTCCCATGCCGGCGCGGCTCACGATCACGCTGGCCAACGGCGACGTCGTGCGCCGAGAGGTCCCGGTGGAGGAGTGGCTCAGGGGCGCGCGCTCCGCGGAGGTCCGGCTGGCCCGGGGCCAGGCAGTCACGCGGGTGGAGCTCGATGCCGAGCGTGCCTTCCCGGACGTGAACCGGGACAACAACGTGTGGTCGGCGCGATGAGAACTGCGGTTGTCGGTTCTCGGTCATCGGTTGTCGGTGTTCAACCGAGGCAAACGAGCACATAGAAGGCCCCAGCCGAGAACCGACAACCGATAACCGACAACCATGTGCGAGAACCCATGCGTCCTCACAGCATTGCCTGGTCTCTCCTAATGCTCGCGGCCTGCGCGGATGCATCTCGCCTGCCGGAGCCTGGTCGCGACGCCCGCGGCGCCAACGGGGCCGTGACCGCGGACCATCCGCTCGCGGCGCAGGCAGGCTTGGCCGTGTTACAGCGCGGCGGGAACGCCATGGACGCCGGCATCACCATGGCCGGCGTGCTGGCCGTGGCCCGCCCGCACATGAACGGTGTGGGCGGCGACATGTTCCTGCTGTACTACGACTCCAAGGCTGGCACCGTCCACGGGCTCAACGCCTCCGGCCCGGCTGGCAGCCGGGCGTCCATCGAACGCGTGAAAGCCCAGGATCCCAGGCGCACCGAGATGCCGGGCACCGGACCCATGAGCGTGTCGGTGCCGGGGGCGGTCCGCGGTTGGGCCGAGGCGCTCCGTCGCTTTGGCACCATCTCGTGGCAAGAAGCCTTGCAGCCCGCGGTTGACCTGGCCAACCAAGGCGTCCCGGTTTCTGAACGCTTGGCCGAGGACATCGCGGAAGAGCAACAAAAGCTGGCGGCGGATTCTGTGGCGGCCCGTGTCTATCTGCCGGGTGGCGAACCGCCGAGTGCCGGTTCGGTGCTCCGCCAGCCAGAGCTAGCTGCCACGCTCGCCCGCATTCAGCGGAACGGCCCGGACGAAGCGTACCTGGGCGAGACGGGCCGGCAAACGGCGAGCTACGTCAAGGCGCTGGGTGGATTCCTCGAGCCCCAGGACCTGGCGAGTTATCGTCCGGAGTGGGTGGAGCCGATCTCCGCCGAGTACCGGGGGCTCACGGTGCTCGCGATGCCGCCCAACACGCAGGGCGTCACGTTGTTGGAGGAGCTCACGTTGCTGCGGGATTTCGACCTGCCAGGCATGGGGCACAACTCGGCGGATTATCTCCACACGCTGGCCGAGGCCATTCGTATCGCGGTGCACGACCGGGACACCAGCGTGGCGGACCCGCGCGCCATGCGGGCCACCGTCGCCCAGCTGCTCGATACCGCGCGCCTCGCCCGGCTGGCCAGGACGATCGATCCAGGAGGCCCGGCACCGTCCGCGCCCGGGACCGACGGGGCCGACCAACCGAACACGGTTTACATCATTGCCGTGGACGCCCAGGGCAACGTCGTCTCGATGATCCAGAGCCTGTTCGCCTCGTTCGGCTCCGGCATCGTGGTGCCGGGTACCGGGGTCGTGCTGCACAACCGCGGCTCGTTGTTCTCGCTGGATCCACGCCATCCCAATGCGTTGGCGCCGGGCAAGCGGCCGTATCACACGCTCTGCCCCACGCTGGTGCTGGATGGGAAGAAGCCCTGGCTGGCACTGGGCACGCCGGGCGGCGACGGACAAACACACACGCTGATTCAGGTGTTGCACAACATCGCGCTGTTCGGGATCACGCCGCAGGATGCGATCGACGCGCCGCGAATGCGGAGACTCGAAAGCGGCACGCTGGCGATCGAAGACCGGATTCCCGCGCCCGTGGTTCAAGCACTGGAGGGACGCGGCTATCGCGTCAGCGTACGAACCGGGTGGACCGCCACGTTCGGTGGGGCGCAGGCCATCCTGATCGACCCGGAGACCGGCGAGAAGCGCGCCGGTGCGGACCGGCGGCGGGAGGCCTTTGCGCTAGCCTACTAGCATGCCCAGTGCGGAGTTCATGCGCCGCGCCATCGCCAAGGCGCGCGAAGGGATCGCGGCAGGTCAGACTCCATTCGGGGCTTGCATCGTCCGTGATGGCCGGGTTGCGGCCGCCGAGCATAACGCCGTGTGGGACGCCACGGACCCCACGGCGCACGCCGAGGTCCGGGCGATCCGCGCCGCCTGCCGCGCCCTCGGCACCGTGGATCTCTCCGGCTGTGTGATCTACTCGACCTGCGAGCCCTGCCCTATGTGCTTCTCCGCGATTCACTGGGCCAAGATCTCCACCATCGTCTTCGGCGCCAGGATTACGGATGCGCAGGCGCTTGGCTTCTCCGAGCTCCCCATCCCCAACCAGACGATGAAGCGCGAGGGCGGAAGTCCCGTTGAGCTCGTGCCGGATTTCCTGCGAGACGAGTGCCTGGCGCTGTTTCGGGAGTTCGCGGCGAAGTCCGACCGGCGGGTCTACTGATCAGTACACTCTGACCACGGCGCCCGCAAACACCTGGAACCGGGTGTTGCTGAACGCGAACGGATTCAGGGCCTGCACCTCAACGAAGGGCCGCACCGCGCCGCGCGGCAGGGACGCCCCCGCCAGCAACAGGAAGTACTGCTCCTCGTTGATCACGAACCGCGGGGCCCTCAGCTCCAGGAACGTGACACCCACCCCCCCATACCACGGCGTGCCGCGGCCGAACGGCCGGCCCCGCACGCTCAGCTGAATCTCCACTCCCGAGCGCTCGGCGGCGCTCCCGGTGCGGAAGCTGGGCACCAGCACATGCACCGCGGGAGACACTTCGACCGCGCCGAGCCCAATCAATCCACGCACCCCCGCCCGGCCCTGCTGGAACCCTTCAGACGACATCCAGCCGCCCGCTTCGGCGCCCAGATCGAAATGGCTCAGTCCACCCACCTGCCCGGGCCCCACCACCCGGGTCCAGATCACCACCGCCCCACAGTCTCCCCGGTTGAACTCGGCGGGGATCTGTCCCGCGCCGCCGTACACCTCGATCCCCTCAATCTGCTCCGCCGTCAGCACGGCGTCGAAATCGAACTCGGCCCCGGTGCCCATGTAGATGCCGTCCAGAAACACCCCCGGAGTGCACCGGGGGTCGCGCCGGCTCACCACCCGGTAGCCCAGGTCCGTCGGCACCAGATTGACGGCCTGCATCCGGCGGAGGACGTCGGTGGGTTGGCTGGGATTCCAGCGCTCGAGTTCCTCCCGCGTCAGGAATTCCCCAAACCCGCCCGACTTCCGTTCGAAGAAACCAGCCAGGCGCCTCGGCACCGGTCGGCCCTCCACGATCACGGTGTCCAGGGCGATCGGCGGCAGCGGCACCGCCTCAAGGCCCATGACGCGCGTCTCGCCGAAAGCCAGGGTGAACTCCCGGGTGACGTACGGGCCATAGCCAGGCCCGACGAATTGGAGCAGATAGGCCCCCGCGCGAGGAGCGGTCAACGCGTACTGCCCTTGGGGCCCGGTGGGGATGCGGCCGATCAATACGCCGCCCGTATCAATGAGGGTGACCACGCCTAAGGCCGGCTTCCCCGTGGTACGGTCCTTCACCTGGCCACGCACGACCTGACCCACGCCGTCAGACGGCCGGGCCGCCAGAAGCAGTGCTCCCGTCACGACGAAAACGGCCGCGCGCATACGCCGGCTCATTCCACCCCCTGCCGGCGCAGCACCTCGTCCAGGGCTCCAAGCAGCGTGTCTACCGGGTCGGTTCCCGGGAGGAGTCGGTCGAGAGGCGCGAGTTTGGCGGCGCGGTTCATGACGGGGTGAAGGATATGTTTGCCGGCGCCGGGATACCAGCGTAGACTGGCGGAGCGATCATCGACTTCGGAGGTCGTCATGAGCGTCTGGTCCCGTCGCCGGCTGCTCGGCGTCGCTGCGGCGAGCGCTGCCGCCGCGCTCACCCGCCGCCTTCCGGTGCTGGCAGCGCCGCGCCCGGCATCCGTAACGGACCGCGGCGAATACGAACCGTGGCTTGAGATTGATGCGGCGGCGCTGCGGCGCAACGTGGCGGAGGTGTCCCGGCTCGTCGAAGGCCGGCCGATTCTCGCCGTGGTCAAGAACAACGCGTACGGGCTCGGGCTGGAGACCGTGGGCCCCCTGCTCGATCCCCTCCCCGCCATCGCCGGGCTCGCCGTGGTCAAGGCCGACGAGGCGATCCGGCTCAAGGACGCCGGAGTGCAGAAGGCGGTGCTGGTGATGGGCCTCGTGTCCGAGAGCGAGGCCGTCGAGCTGGCCCGCCGGGACGTGCGGCTGGCGCCGTTCGCCCGCGACGCCGGCGATCAATTGACGCGGATCTCCCGGCGTCTGGGCCGTTCGGTCCCGGTGCACCTGTATCTCGACACCGGAATGAATCGCCTGGGAATGCCCTATTACCGTGCGGCTCCCTGGATCAGAGACTTGGCGGCGCGCCCCGAGCTGACGATCGAAGGCACGTTCATGTCCTTCACCGAAGACCTGGCCTTCGACCCCGAGCAACTGCAGCGCTTCCGCGACCTGGCCGATGGGCTGCAACGCTCCGGCGTCAAGCTGGGCAGACTGCACGCCGCATCGTCTCACGGCCTCTTCCTTCGGCGGGACGCGTACCTGGACATGGTGCGCCCGGGACTCGCGCTGTATGGGGCTTACCCGTCCGGCACCGCGGAGCTGGGGCTGGCTCAACTGGCGCCGGTGTTTCGTCTCAAGGCGCGCGTGGTTGACGTCCAGCAGCTCCGCTCCGGCGACTCGGCGAGCTACGATCGCGCGTACACGGCGAGCAAGCCCACCTGGATCGCCATCATCCCGGCCGGGCACGCGGACGGCTACCCACGGGGCGCGGTGAAGGGATGTCAGGTGCTGATCGGCGAACGGTTGTATCCGGTCATCGCCGCGGTGAGCGCGAGCCACACGATCGTGGAAGTCGGGGACCAGCAGACGGTCGAGGTGGGTGACGAGGCGACCTTGGTGGGGCCGGACCGTCCGGAGATCACGCCCAACGGCGTGGCGCAGCGGGCGGGCGTGTCGGTGTACGACATCTTGATGCACTTGAGCGCGCTGTTGCCAAAGCGAGTCACCCAGGGATGACGTTCAGGGAGACTCTGTGCCAACTGCTCCTTAGCGTCCGGTTACCTCGGCCACAAACACGTCGCTCTCGCGGTCCCCGAGCGTGAAGTAGAACCGTTTGCCGTCCGTCGCGAACCCTCGGGTCGACAAAACGTCCGGAGGGGGGAAGCGCACCAGCAGACGCGGCCGTTTGCCTTCCGTGACGGACCAGATCCCCACCAGCCCCCGTACGTCCGTGCCCTTGAAGAAGAGCGTTCGACCGTCCGAAGCCCACTCCACCAGATCCACCCCCGGTTCGCTTCCAGTCGAGCGGTAGACGACGCGACTGGTCCGAGACTCAAGTGAATACACGACGACTCCAATTCCGCGAGCCTCCGGATAGGCGACCGCCCGGCCGTCGGGCGACCACACCGGGCGTCGTCCGGGCCCGAGCGTGTCGGCACGCAGCCAGCCGCCGCCTGCGGCGCGGAACGTGACCACGACAACGCCAGGTGTGATCACAGGCGCTCCCGCTGCTGGCCGCACATCGAACGCCAAACCGCGGCCGTCAGGTGCCCAAACCGGAAACATCTCGGACGTTGGCGTGTCGGTGACTCGCTGGACCGGCGAGCCGTCCAGTCGCTTCACCTCGATGTCGCGCGTCCCGGCTCGTAGCGAGTAGTAGGCCAGCTCACGACCGTCAGGGGAAAGATCCGGCCCGAACTCGTCGGACGGCTCATTCGTGAGTTGCTCTGCCCGTCCAGCTCCCCGCGGCCACTCGCCTGTTCGGGGCTCATGTACTCCGGCGTCCCTACCGCCACACCCGTCGCCGTGAGCTTCTCCCCACCGGCCAAACTGATCGCGCGGGCAATGCCGACATCCGCCACCACTGCGTGGTGTTCTTCAAGCAGGATGTTCTCCGGCTTGATGTCGCGGTGCACTACGTCGTGCCGGTGGGCGTAGTCGAGCGCGTCGGCCGCCTCACGCGCGATCTGCAAAGCGTCCTCAATCGGCAACTGCTTCTTGCGATTCAACCGGTGCCGCCACGACTCACCCTCGACGAACGGCATCACATAATACAGGAAGCCTTCGGCCTCGCCTGAGTCCAGCAGAGGCAGGATGTGGGGGTGGTTCAGCTTGGCGGTGAGCTTGATCTCGCCGAGGAACCGATCTGGGCCCAGCGCGGCGGCCAGCTCCGGCCGCAGAACCTTGATCGCGACCTTGCGCTCGTGCTTCAGGTCCCGGGCGAGGTAGACGGTGGCCATCCCGCCGCGCCCGAGCTCGCGCTCGAGCGCGCAACGCCCCGCCAGTGCGGAGCGGAGACGAGCTAGATCATCGGCCGTGGAGGATCGGCCTCATCGGAGACGCACCTAGAATAGGCCCAAAGCCACGGGCCAGCCAGTCTTGGACTGCCGAGCCGCCGTGGTCATCCCACCGCTGCCCAACTCGTGCCCCACCACACACCGACCCGCGGCGCGGACCGCAACGATTTGATCCATCGCGCGTGAAAACGATGCCAGACACTATCAGGGCCGCTGATATGCTCAGCCTGATGACGGGCGCCGGGAGTCTGAGAGAGCGTCTGGCTGGCATCGCCACGCATACCATCGCGACGCTGGCTTGTTTGGCGTCGATATGGCTGGTACACTTGGTTCTCAAGTGGCTCTTGGGACCTGACTGGGAGTTTTTCGACCTCGTTCCGGTCCGCTACCTGATCGACGCCGGCGAGATGACTATCCTGGGCAAACTCGTTTGGCACCTCTTTAGGGAGTTCGCGTAGCGATGGATTCGACCGTTCGGCTGTACCTCAGTTACCTGAAAACCGCCGCGGCTGTCATGTCCTGGACGGCCCTCACCTTCGCCACCTATGCCTTCATCCGCACGAGCAGTGTGGCCGGGGTCGTCGTCGCGGGGCTCGTCTCCCTGACCGTCTCCTTCGCGGTCGCTCTCGTGGTCATCCAGTATTTCTCACTCGCCCACGGCTTGCGGAGGACTCTCGCGGCGATGCTCGAGTCCGTGGTGTCTCTGCTTCGAGCCGACCCACGTTCTCATAGGCACCGGGCCTAGCGACGACATCCGGCGACGCCGCGCCGTTGTCCAGCGTCTGATCGTGCGTCACGTCGCTACCCGATCGTCTCCCGCAACAACCGATACCAGTTCCCGCCCAGGATCTTGTCAATCTCCGCGCCGCTCCGCCCCCGTCTGGCGAGCCCATCCGCGATCGTCTCCATGCGCCGTGGATGGTTCAGCTCGGCGATGAAGAACGGCCACCGGAAGGTCGCCGCCGTGACCGGCCGCAACTCAGAGAGTTCCGCGATCAGCTTTTGCTTCTCTTCCTCGGTGTCCGGAATGGTGCGGTGCTCGCGGTCGCTCCCGACCCCCACGTGATCGATCCCCGCCACGTTCACCGCGTGGTCAATGTGGTTTAGATAGTCGTCCAGCGTATTCCGATCCTTGGGGCCAAGGTACGGGTTGATCTGGTAGATCCCGATCACGCCGCCCTTGTCGGCCAGCGCCCGGAGCGCCTGATCGGTCTTGTTTCGGGGATGATCGAACACCGCCTTGCACCCAGCGTGGGTGATCGCCACCGGGTTGCCGGAGAGCGCAATCCCGTCCGCGGTGGTGGCCTCACCGCAGTGCGAGAGATCCACCAGCATCCCCATCTGGTTCATCCGCTCCACCACCTGGACGCCGAACCTGGACAGTCCGGCGTTGGTGCGCTCCAGACACCCGTCGCCCAGGAGGTTTCGCGTGTTGTAGGTGAGCTGGACGATGCGGACGCCGAGATCGTACAGGGTCCGGAGACGCTCCAGGTCGTCCTGGATGGGTGTGGCGTTCTGCGGGTAGTAGATGAGCCCGATCGTACCCCGCGCTGCCGCGCGGTCCAGGTCTGCCACGGAGTCGGCGCGGGAGAGCCGGTCGGGATGCGCCGCGACATGGCGGTCGTAGCCCTCGATCTCGCGCCGCATGTCGTCGAACGCGTCCGGGCCATGCAGCGCCGGATTCCCTACCGTGACCACGCACCCGCGCATGCCGCTGGCGCGGATCGCGTCAATCAGAGCCATGTCGTAGTCGAGATGGATCTCGCCCAGCCCGTCAATAACGAGCCGGCGCGTCTGAGGCGCGGCCACCGACATCGTATCCCACGGGACCGAGCCGGCGGCGAGCGTTCCCATCGCCGTCGCAACGAAGTCGCGTCTGTGCATCAGCCCTCCCGGCCCACGTGCCGCCGGAAAGGTGAGCGTGCAACCTGGCGGGAGCAAGCCGAGGCGGCGATGTTTGTCGCGTCTTTCCTCCCTCCGAGGCCACCATGCGATGGACCATCGTTCGCCCGCTGTTGCTGGTCGCGCTGGCCGCGACCACCCAGGGAACTGCCCAAACGCCACGTGAGCTCGCCGCCCGCGCGGTCAGCGCCATGGGTGGCGAGCCAGCCGTGCGCGCCGTGGCCGCGGTGACGCTGAGCTTCCACACCGCCACCTTTGCCCTGGGACAAGAGGAGACGCCCGCCTCCCCGGCCCGCGCCACGCTCGCATACGGCCGCATCGTCACCGACCCGCGGGGCAACCGCCAGCTGTTCGAGCAGGACGTCCGGCAGCTCAACGGAACCATCACGAGACAGCGGCGGATTACTGCCGGCGGGATTGGCATGATCGAGACCGATGGGCGCCCGGCGCCGGCTGCCCCGGCGGCGGTCGCCGCGGTGGAGCGGGCCATGCGCTTCTCGCCCGAGCGGCTGCTGCTCGCGGCGCTGGACAACCCCTCGGCCCTGAGTCCGCTGCCCGCCAAAGAGTGGCGCGGCTCCCAAAGCAACGGCGTCCGCTACGCGGCCGGTCCCGACACGCTCGCGCTCTACTTCGATCGTTGGTCCAGCCTGCTCCTGGTGACCGAGATCGTCACCGACGACCCCATCCTGGGGGACCGGCGCACGGTGACCTGGTTCACGCGATGGCAGCCGGCGGGCGCCATCCAGCTGCCGCGCCAGGTGGACGTCGAGGTGAATAGCCGGCTCCAGTCCCACACGGTTTACACCGCGGCGACGGTGGGCGACCCACCTGCGGATGCCTTTGCCATTCCGGACTCGATCGCCAGCCGGGCGCAGCGCGGTTCCGCGGCGGCGCCACCTGTGGTGGTGCAACTGGTCGAGCTGGCACCGGGTGTGTGGCGTGCGGAGGGCGGCTCGCACCATTCGCTGGTGATCGAGCAGCCTCAACAGCTGGTGGTGGTCGAAGGCCCACAGACCACGGCGCGGAGCCGTGCGGTGCTGGACACGCTGCGAGGCCGGTTCCCCAACAAGCGCGTGGGCGTGGTGGTGAACACCCATCATCACTGGGATCACTCCGGAGGCCTGCGCGCCTACCTGGCCGCCGGCATCCCGGTGGTGACGCACGCGAGGAACGCCGCCTTCGTCCGGCAGATCGCCGCAGCCACCAAGACCGTGGCGCCGGACGAGCTGTCCCGCACCCGGCGGGAGCCGACCATCCAAACAGTAGAGGACTCGCTGACCATCGGGAGCGGAGAGAGCCGCGTCGTGCTCTATCGGTTGCCCACGGTGCACGTTGAGGGGATGCTGATGGCCTACGTGCCGAAGGCGCAAGTCTTGTTCGCCAGTGACGTGCTGACGCCGGGAGCCACGCTCGACCGCACCGGCAGTGCCGAGATGGTTGCCGCCGCGCGCGCGCGGGGCCTCACGGTGGGCCGGTTCGCCGGCGGGCACGGCGGGATCCCCAACTGGGCGGACGTGGAGCGGGCGGCACAGCCCTGAGCCGTTGACCCAACCCGCCGCGCCGGAACTCCGGCGCTCCATCGGCCTGGTGCAGGCCAGCGCGATGGTCGTGGGCACCATTCTCGGTGCCTCGATCTTCGTGCAGCCGTCAGTCGTTACCAGCCACGTCCCCTCGATCAGCGGCGTGTTCCTGGTGTGGGCCACAGCCGGCGTGCTCACCCTGTTCGGCTCCCTGGTCTCCGCCGAGTTGGCGTCCGCCTACCCCCAGACGGGCGGCGTGTACGTCTTTCTCCGAAGCGCCTTCTCGCCCGCTCTCGGGTTCCTGTGGGGCTGGGCGATGTTCTGGAGCATGCACTCCGGCATCGTCGCCGCCATCGGCATGGTGTTCGCCCGCTACGCCGCCTTCTTCCTGCCGCTCGGCGATCTCGGCATCAAGGCCGTGGCGATTGCCGTGATCCTGGGGCTATCCGCCGTCAACTACGTCGGCGTGCGAGAAGGGAGCGTCCTGCAAACGGCGTTCACCATCGGGAAGCTGCTCGCCGTGGCCGGGATCATCGTGGTGGGCTTCGCGCTTGGGCAAAGGCTGCCCCAGCACTTCGTCCCCAGCGCCAACCCGGGCGCGGCCCAATACGGCCCGGCGTTGATCGCCGGCCTCTTTACGTTCGGCGGCTGGCACATGGTCACCTACGCGGCGGGCGAGACGCGCGACCCCCAGCGTACCATCCCGCAGGCGCTGATCTGGGGCACGCTGATCGTGACCGCCTGCTACGTCGCGCTCAACGCCGTGTATCTGTACGTGTTGCCCCTCGACGAAGTCGCCCGCTCGACCCGGATTGCCGCGGACGCCGCCGATGCGTTGCTCGGTCGGGGCGGCGGAGCCTTCATGGCCGGCCTGGTGATGTTCTCCACGCTCGGGGGCTTGAGCGGGATCGTCTTGTCGGGGCCGCGCGTGTACTTCTCCATGGCGCGCGACGGCCAGCTGTTCCGCTGGTTGGGGACCGTCCATCCGCGCTTTCGGACACCCACTCGGGCGATCGCGCTCCAGGCGGTGTGGTCGAGCGTACTGGTGGCGACGGGCACCTACCAGGAGCTGCTCACGCGGGTGGTGTACACCGAGTGGATTTTCTTCGCGGCGATGGCGGCCGGCCTGTTCCTGCTCCGGCGCCGTTCCGACTATGCGCCGCGGTACCGAGTGTTCGGGTTTCCGATCGTGCCGGCCGTGTTCATCGTTAGTTCCCTGGGGATCGTGATCAACCAGATCCTTGGCGACCCGATCGAGAGCGCCGGCGGGCTCGCCCTCGTGCTGATCGGCTGGCCCGTCTATCATCTGTGGGTCCGACGGCGACCCGTTGCAGAGGATGCTCGTGCGAGTCATTGACTTCCACAACCACTTCTATCCACCGTCGTACCTCGAGGCCGTAACCCGCGGCCCGGGCGCAGTCGAAGTCACCGAGGACGCGGAGGGAAATCCGGTCCTCCACTATCCGGGTGACTACAACATCGCCGTCCGCGGCCATCGCGACATCGGGTACCGGCAGGAGGTGATCGAGGAAGAGGGTGTGGACCTGCAGGTGCTCACGCTCACCACGCCGGGAACCCACGTCGAAGACCCCGCCCGGGCGGCGGCCCTGGCGCGGCTGGTCAACGACACCTTTCACAACGTCATCCGCGCGCGGCCCCATCGGTTCACCGCGCTGGCGACGCTGCCGCTCAACGACGTCCCGGCCTCCGTGGCCGAGCTGGAGCGGGCGGTGCGGCAATTGGGCCTCCCGGGAGCCATGCTGTTCAGCAACGTCAACGGCACCGCCCTGGCGGACGAAGCGTTCTGGCCGCTGTACCAGAAAGCCAATGAACTGGGTGCCGTGTTGCACATCCACCCCACCAGTCCCGTGGGTGTGGAGGCCATGAAGGACTACTGGCTCATGCCGCTGGTGGGCTTTCTGATGGACACCACCCTGGCCGCGGCGCACCTGGTGTTCGCCGGTGTGCCCGAGCGGTTTCCGAGGGTTTCGTGGGTGCTCTCGCACCTGGGGGGCGCGATCCCCTACCTGGCCGAGCGGCTGGACCGGGGGTATGAGGCGTTCGCCGAATGCCGGACCCGGATCTCGCTCAGGCCCAGCGAGTACCTGAAGCGGTTTTACTACGATACGGTGAACTTCGACCACGCCGCGCTGCGGCTGGCCGTGGCGTTCGCGGGCGTGGATCACGTCCTCGCCGGCAGCGATTATCCCCACCAGATCGGGAGCATCGAGCAGATGCTGGCCAGCATCCACGGGCTGGATCTCCCGGACTCGGACACGGCGAAGATCCTCGGCGGGAACGCGGCGCGGTTGTTGGGGCTGCCGGAGTCGGCGGCGGCGTCTTAGAGGGACCCCACCCTCGCCTACTCCGCTCGCGCCGCGTCGCGCGCGTAGCCAGCGGCGACGCCGCCCGCCACCATCGCGAGGCCAAGCCATCCACCGGGACTGAGTTGCTGGGCGAACAACCCGAGGGCGAGGAGGGCGGCGACCACGGGCTCGATCGTCGCAGCGACAGCGGTGGGCGCCGCTTCGATGCGTTTGACCCCGCCGAAGAACAGGAAGTTCGCGGCAAGCACCGTGCCCGCCGCCAGGGCGAGTACGTAGACCCAGGCAGCTCCCGTCGCGGGCGGGAGCGGCGTGCGACCCGTGAGCGGCAGCAACGCACCAAGGAGCACCGTCCCGCCGGCGATCTCGAGAAACAGAAACCGCACCGAGCCGATCCGTGGCACCACGGATCGCGCCAGCACCGTGGTGCCGGCGTAGGCCGCGGCTGCCGTGAGCCCGCCCGCTACACCCACGACCACCCCGGGTCCGCCGGCTGAAACCACGCCGCTGGTCTCGCCGCCCCGCACCGTCAGCGCCGCGCCCGCGGTCACCAGGACGGCGAGCACCAACCGCGTGGCGGTGAGCCGCTCGCTCAACAAGGGATCCGCCAGCAACGCCACCATCACCGGTGCGGTGTAAAGCAGCGCCGCGGCGCCGGCCACGCCGACTCCCGCGATGGCGAACTGATAGGCGACCTCGAAGAGGGCCACGAACGCGCCGCCCAGGAGCCCGGCGAGGAGCAGGGTCCGCCGGTCCACCGCGAACAGATCGCGCCGCAGCGCGCCGTACCCCACGAGCCCCACTGTGGCGACGGCGATCCGCCAGAAACCGATCCCCGTGATCTCGGCGCCCTGCGCGTAGAGCGCGGTGGAGAGCGGGCCGGTGGTGCCCCAGAGCGTTCCGGCACCGAGCGCGCACAGGTAACCGACCAGTCTGGTGCGGCGTGCGTTCATGGGTGGAGGAAGGGTTCGACCGCGGGCAACGGTAGCTCTCTCGACCAACGTACACAACTGAGGGACTCTTCCATACTTTCCGCCCATGCCCACGGCCTACTACATCAGCGTCACACTCCACTTGCTCGCCGCGTTGCTGTGGTTGGGTGGCACGTTCTTCCTCGCGGCGGTCGGGGCGCCCGTGCTGCGCAAGGTCGAGCCGCCCGAGTTGCGCGCCGAACTGTTCCGGAAGATCGGCGTGCAGTTCCGCATGGTGGGCTGGGTCTCGATCATCGTGCTGGTGATCACGGGATTCGCCAACCTCCACTATCGCGGCCTGCTCCGAGGATCGGTGCTGGGCGATCCCCTGTTCTGGAGCAGTCGCTACGGGCAGGCGCTGACCTGGAAGCTCGGCTCCGTGCTCGTGATCCTGGTCCTCGGCGCCATCCATGACTTCGTGATCGGGCCCCGGGCATCGAGGTACGCGGCCGGGAGTCCCGAAGCGCTGCGGTACCGCCGCGCCGCGGCCTGGATGGCGCGGGTGGGAGCCGTGGTCGGCATCGTGCTGGTGGTGGCGGCGGTGCGGTTAGCCCGGGGAGGCTAGCCGGACGCTTTCGAGCGGGCGGATGGGTCCCCTTCCCACGCTAGCAGTTCCGCGCGCGCCGCCGACGACGGGCTTTTTCCAAGGCGCGCGCTTCACTGACGCGCGCTCCGGGGACCCACCCGCCCGCTCATCGCTAGCCGTGCTAACGGCAATACTCCAGCACCGCCCGGACCAGCACGCCAGCGAGCTGCACTACTGACTCCACATCCACCCACTCCTCGGCGGCGTGGGCCCCGGCCCCCGTGGGCCCAATGACTACGGTTTCGACGCCCGCCGCCGCCAGGAGCGCGGAATCCATCCACGGCGTCTGCCCGCCATAGCGGGCCGGCGTGCCCAGCTCTGCTTCCAGCGAGCGCGCCACGCAACGCACGATCTCTGCGTCACGCGAGACTTCGAACGGCTCGCGGGCAAGGGTCAGATGGTGCGTTGCCCGGAACCGGGCATCGCCTCGGGCGAGCCCGTCGATGATAGCCGCGACTTCCCCGACGACCTGAGACTCGGTCTCCCCGGGAATCATGCGGCGCTCGATGGTGAGCTTCGAGCTTGCCGCGTAAACCGACGGCGCAGTGCCCCCCTTGAGCACGCCGGCGTGGAGCGATGGTGGGCCCACCAGAGGATGCGGTGTCCGGGCCCGGAGCTCCCGCTCCAGGTCGGCCAGGCGCCCGAGAAACTGGCCCATGGCGAGGTTCGCATCCACGCCGAGGTCCGGCCGGCTACCATGCGCGGCGCGGCCCTCGGTGGTGACCTCGATCCACGCGAAGCCTTTGTGCGCGAGGCACACCTCGAGATGGGTGGGCTCCGTCACAATCGCGCCATCCACCTGATAACGAGGAATGAGATCGGCAGTGCCGATGCTGGCGTTCTCCTCGTCCGCCACGCCGGCGATGAGCAACGACCCCCTGAACGGTGCCTTCGCGTCGGCCAGCGCCTTCGCGCCGCCGAGCATGGCGGCGAGGCTGCCCTTCATGTCATATGAGCCCCGGCCGTAGAGCTTGCCGTCACGGATCTCGCCGGAGAACGGCTTGGGCATGCCTGCCACGCCAACGGTATCCATGTGGGCATTGAGCATCAGCGACCGGCCGCCGCGTCCCCCCGGTTCTGCACGCCCATCGAGACGGCCCACCACGCTGACGCGCCCGGGCTCGGATTCGTGCGTCGCCACGTCGAGGCCGGCAACCTCGAGCGCGCGCGCCACGTACGCCGCTATCTCGGCTTCGCCCGGTCCACCTACCTCCAGCGCCGGGTTGATCGAATTGATGTGAACCAGGTCCTGGAGCGTGCGCGTGACGTACTGGCGATCCACCGGGGAAACCATGAACGGATTCTCACTGAGAAACTGGTGCGCTGGAATATGCCCGCCCTTCCCTTCATGGGGAAAGCGGGCCAGAATTGCGCGTCGCCTTCACCCACGGTGAGGCCATGACCGAACCAGCGAAGCCGTTCCAGCCGTTCGTGCCCGCGTCACAAGCCCCGGCCGAGTTCACCGTTCGCGCCGTTATCGTGGGCGCCATCTTCGGCATCATCTTCGGCGCCGCGACCGTCTATCTGGCGCTCCGCGCCGGCCTCACGGTATCGGCCTCGATTCCCATCGCGGTGCTCGCCATCGCCCTGTTCAAGCGGGGCGGGTCCACGATCCTCGAAAACAACATCGTTCAGACCATCGGCTCGGCGGGCGAGTCCATCGCCGCCGGCGTGGTGTTCACTATCCCCGCGCTGCTGTTCTTGTCCGGCGGCGAAGCGTATTTCAACTATTTCAACATCCTCACCCTCTCGCTGGTGGGCGGGATCGTGGGTGTGCTCTTCATGATCCCGCTCAGGCGCGCCTTGATCGTCAAGGAGCACGGCACGCTCCCCTACCCGGAGGGGACGGCCTGTGCCGAGGTCCTGGTCGCGGGAGAGCGCGGCGGCTCCATGGCGGGGCTGGTGTTCCGCGGACTGGGCATCGCGTTCCTGTACAAGTCGCTCATGAGTATTCTCGGCCTGTGGAAGGACGTGCCGGCGTACGTGACGTCGCGCACCGCGGCGCTGCCCAACGCGACCGTCCACGGCGAGATCACGCCCGAATACCTGGGTGTGGGCTACATCATCGGGCCACGCATCGCGGGGAACCTGGTGGCGGGAGGCGTGCTCTCGGCGCTGGTCCTGGTGCCGCTGATCAGCATCGTCGGTGACGCCCTGCCAACCGTCCTGCGGCCGGGCATAGGGGATCGACTCATCTCCCAGATGTCGGCGAACGAAATCCGGCTGGGGTATGCCCGCTACATCGGCGCGGGGGCCGTGGCCGCGGCGGGGCTCATCACCTTGCTTCGGACGCTTCCCACCATCGTCTCGGCCTTCAAGGAGAGCTTCGGCGCGCTGGCGGACATGCGCGCCGGCCGAGCGCCGGCCCGCACCGAGCGCGACATCCCCATCACCTACGTGATCGGTGGCTCGCTGCTGCTGATCCTCATCGTGGCGGTCCTCCCCCAGCTCCCCGGCACCTTCCCCGGCACGCTGCTCATGGGCGTGCTGGTCGTGGTCTTCGGGTTCTTCTTCGTCACCGTCAGCTCGAGAATCGTCGGCATCATCGGCAGCTCGTCCAACCCCGTCTCGGGCATGACGATCGCGACCCTGATGGCCACCTGCTTGATCTTCGTGTCTATCGGCTGGACGGGCGAGGTCTATCAGGCGCTGGCGCTGTCGGTGGGCGGTATCGTGTGCATCGCGGCGGCGAACGCGGGCGCCACCAGTCAGGACTTGAAGACCGGCTACATCGTGGGCGCGACGCCGATTTCCCAGCAGATCGGTCTCATCATCGGTGTCGCCGCCTCCGCGTTTGCGATCGGCTGGACGCTGAAGACCCTGGATGCCTCGATGCAATTCGAGGGCGTAGCGCACGCCATCGGCACCGATCGCTACGCCGCGCCGCAGGCCACGCTCATGGCCACCATCATCCGCGGCCTGCTGGCCCGGGACCTGCCGTGGGGCCTGGTGTTCGCCGGAGCGTTCATCTCGGTGGTGGTCGAGCTCTGCGGCGTGCGCTCGCTGTCGTTCGCGGTGGGCGCGTATCTCCCGCTCTCGACCACGGCGTCCATCTTCGTGGGCGGCGCGCTCAAGGGCATCATGGACAAGATGAGCGGCCGGAAGGCGGAGGAGACCGAGGTCAGTTCGGGGATGCTCTACAGCACCGGGCTGGTGGCCGGCGGTTCGCTCACCGGCATCGCGATCGCGCTGCTCGCTGGGATCGCCATTACGGTCGAGGGCCAGGAGATCTCGATCATCCAGTGGATCGGGGACACCGTGGGCGTGCACGGCTGGGAGCGGCTGGGCGGGCTGGCGGACCTCATTGGTCTGGTGATGTTCGGCGTGCTGTGTGCGTTCTTGATCCGGGCGGCGAGGCGGAAGCTGGAGCTATAATGAGCTGGCGGCTGTCGGCCGTCGGTGTGGTGCTGCTGGCAGCGTTCACCGGATGTCGATCGGTGCCCGAGATTACGGGCACCTACGACCTTGTGGCAGTCAACGGCGCGCGGCTCCCGGTTCGCGCGGGCCGGATGGCTCAAGGGTCGTCCGAGTTGACCGGCGGCTCGGTAGCGCTGAACCCGGACGGCACCTACCGGCAGCGTCTGCTGTTCCGGGTTCAAACCCAGGCCCGCGCCGAGTACGCGGACTCGGCGGTGACTGTCGGGACGTACGAGCGGCGGATGAGCACGGTCCGCCTGCACGCGCCGGGTGGAGACATGTCCGCGCAGCTGGCGGGGCCTCTGCTCACGGTGTCGCTGGGCGGATGGACCTACGCGTTCAGGAAAGCCGGGCCTTAGCGGTCGTGAAGGTCGGACCGGTGGGGTTCGCGGGCTCCGGCAAGATCACGCGACGCTGGAGCAAGACCAGCGCTACACGTCGGGAAGCCGACTTCCTGGAGGCGGATCTTGCTGACGCGCAATACTCGGCCGAGGATTTGACCGGCGCGTTGCACGTGCCGCCCGTAACGGAGCGATAACCCGAAACCTGTCGCGCGAGGTCTGGCGTCTGGCCCCGCCGTCGGTTAGCGTCTGAGACGGCCGACCGGGGCGGCCGACGGTCCGCGTAAAGGGTCGAACCCACTCCCAAGACCTCAACGACGGTCAGCGACCCTGACTTCCAGCCCGAGCAACGCGGACACCGGGCACGATGGAAGGAAGGGTGTCCATGCCGAGCTCCCATCTTCCCGAGCGCGCGTCCCTCGAGTATCTGAAGCAGGTGGCCAAGGAACGGCTGCAAACCACGCGGCAGCAGGATCCGCACGCACGCCTGTCCGCCGCTCAGCTCGCCGTCGCGCGGGATCACGGCTTCCCCAGCTGGCGGGCCCTCAAGGCGGAGGTGGACCGGCGACAGGCTCCGGCGCGGATCCCAACGAGCGCGAGGCCGGCGACAACGCGCTTCCCCTCCATGTTGCGGCGAGCGGCGGGTACGTCGAGTCGGTGCGGGCGCTGCTCGACGCGGGCTCGGACGTCCACGGCTTCGGCGACGCGCACCGGCTGGAGTCCATCGGGTGGGCCACGGTGTTTGGCGTGGCGCACCGGCACGTGGTGGATCTGCTGGTCGAGCGCGGCGCGCGCCACCACGTCTTCTCCGCTATCGCCCTGGGCGATACCGACCTGCTCCGGCGCGTCGTCGCCCAGGATCCGAACGCCATCAGGCGGCGGCTGTCGCCCTCCGAGCAGGAGCAGACGGCCCTGCCTTACGTGATCGCCCCGGCGGACGGGCTGGTCGGCGGAATGTTCCGAACCGGGGACCATTACCGCACGCTCGAGGCCCTGATCGAGCTCGGCGCGGATGTGGAAGCCGTGGACACGAAGGGGCGGACGCCCCTCGCGGTCGCGATGCTGCGCGGCGACCAGGAGGCGATGCGCCGCCTGTACGCGGCCGGAGCCAGGCAGCCCGCGCTGCCCGACCCGACACCTCCGGAGGCGCTCGCCTCGCTCGGAGCCTCGATTCGCGGGCTCACGCCCATGCTGGCCGTGCCGGACCTGGAGGCGACGGTAGCCTGGTACCAGGCGGCCGGATTTGAGCTCACGGGCAGCCACCGGGAGGAGGGGAAAATGGACTGGGCCTCCGTGTCGCTCGGCCAAGCCGAAATCATGTTCATCCCGACCGGCGACCCGTGGCACAAGCCGACGTCCGGGCTGAGTCTCTGGATCCGCACGGACCGCCTCGACGACCTGTACGCCGTCCTCAAGCGGCAGCAGCTCGAGCGAGCCCACGCGGCACTCGCCGGGGACGCGATGGACACGCCGGAGGTGCAATTCACGCTGGATCTCCACACCGCGTTCTACGGCCAGCGGGAGTTCGGCATCCGCGATCCAAACGGGGTCGAGCTGATGTTCACGCAGCCGCTGGAATAGCCGCGTGGATGCCCACGGCAACCTCCTTGTTGCGGTCTAAGGTGGACCAACGTCGCGGGCCGCCATTGACACCGCCCCTCCACTCAGCACATTCGGTGGCCATCGCCGCGCGGCCCCTCGTGCGTGATAAGCCAGCGTGCCCGCGAGCCAAAGGAGAGACGATATGGTGGCGAACCTGAGCGACCCCGACGGGCCGCATAACCGGGACCTCAACCGGCGCGAGTTCCTCCACGGCGCCGCGGCAGGAGCAGCGGTCTTCGCCGTGGGCGGGCGCCATGCAGGGCCGCTCGTCATCCCACCGCAGCAGGATCCGGTGATCGCGCAGATCGCGGCCCGGCACGACGCGACGGTGAAGATGCTCCAGGACTGGATCGCGCTCCCCTCCATCGCCGCCGAGGATCTTGGGTTTCCCCAGGGCGCGGAGTACATGGCCCGGCTCGCCCGCGACGCCGGCTTCCAGCACGTGGAGATCGTGCCGACCAAGGGCAAGCCGGGCGTCTTCGCCACGCTGGACGCCGGCGCGCCGACCTCGCTCGCGCTCTACTTCATGTACGACGTCAAACAGTTCGATCCCGCCGAGTGGACCTCGCCCCCGCTCGAGGCGCGGTTGGTGGACAAGCCCGGCCTGGGCAGAATCATCATCGGGCGCGGGGCGACCAACACCAAGGGGCCCGAGGTCGCCTGCCTCGCGGCCCTGCACGCCTTCAAGGCCGCCGGCCAAAAGCTGCCGGTGAACCTGGTCCTGGTCGCTGAGGGCGAGGAGGAAATCGGCTCGCCCAACTTCGGAGAGATCGTCTTCACGCCGGAAGTCGAGGCGGCCCTCAGGCAATGCGTCGGCATCATCATCCCGCTCGGCAACCAGGACCTGGACGGCTCGGTGCAGATCAACCTGGGCGCCAAGGGCATCGTCGAGCTGGAACTGGTGTCCAGCGGGGAGAAGTGGGGGCGCGGCCCCAAGCACGACGTGCACTCGAGCCTCGAGGCCCAGCTCGATAGCCCGGTGTGGCACCTGGTACAGGCGCTCCACACACTGGTCCAGGCCGACGGTCATACCCCCGCGGTCGAGGGCTTCTTCGACAAGGTGAAGCCGCTTACCGCCGCACAGACCGCGATCCTGGAAGCGTCGATCCCCAAGCGCAGCGAAGCCGCCACCAAGGCAGCGCTCGGCGTGGAGCGCTGGTACAAGGACGAGTCGTGGCACGACTCCCTGGTGCGCCTGGCGTCGCAACCCACCATCAACATCGAAGGACTGGTGGCCGGCTACACCGGCCCCGGGGGAAAGACCATCCTGCCCCACCGCGCGGTCGCCAAGATTGACATGCGCTTAGTACCCGACATGACCGCCAAGGGCACGCTGGCGCTGCTCAAGGCCCACCTGGCCAAGCACGGCTTTGGCGACGTCGAGGTGAGCATGTCCGGCGGCTACGATCCCACCGAGACCTCGCCGGACTCGAAGCTGATCCAAGCGCAGATCGCCGCCTATCGTAAGCTGGGGATCGATCCGGTCCTCTGGCCCAGGCTCGCGGGCTCCTGGCCCGGCGTCACCTTCACCGGAGCACCGCTCAGGCTCGCGGCCGGGCAGTTCGGCCTGGGACACGGGGACGGCGCGCATGCGCCGGATGAGTATTTCATCATCGAGTCGGCGAACCCCAAGGTGGCGGGCATGGACGGCGCGGTGCGGAGTTACGTAGAGCTGTTCCGCACGATCGCCTGACCGGAAGGACATGGCCCTTGGCTGGAGTGTAGGCGCCCGACTGTTGCGCTGGCTGATCAGTACCGGCATCACCGTGGCGGTGTTCTACGCCTTGGCCGGGCGCTGGGACCTGCCGTGGCTCTGGGCCACGGCCGTCGTGGCGTCACTGGTGACGCTGCCGCTCACGCTCACCATTGACCCCGACCTCGCGCGAGAGCGTCGGCGGCCGGGTCCCGGCGCCGTCGACCGCGTCACCCGCGTGATCATGACGGCGGCCGCAGGCACGCAGGTCGTCATCGCGTGTCTCGACGTCGGCCGCTTCCACTGGTCCGACAGGATACCGCGTGCCCTGCACATCGTGGGACTGGTCTTGCTTGCTGGAGGATTCGGGCTCGTCACCTGGTCCGCCGCGGTGAATCGTTTCTTTTCGTCCGTAGTGCGTATCCAGTCGGAGCGCGGCCACGCAATCGTCACCACGGGCCCATACCGCTACCTGCGCCACCCAGGCTACCTCGGCATGCTCCTGGGGTACCCGGTGATCGCGCTGGCGATCGGGTCGTGGTGGGCCCTCATCCCCGGTGCGCTGTGCGTTCTGATCGTGCTTCGCCGAACGATGCTCGAGGACGCCTATCTCCTGGAGCACCTCCCGGGATACCGGGAGTACGCCGCGGCGGTGCCCAGCCGCCTGATTCCGGGCGTATGGTGAGGGCCTGCCGGCGTCGCCAGTGGCTTCTGCTCGTCGGCGGTCTCGCGTCCGGGGGGTGCGGCGACGAGCTGGCGACGTATGCGTCCATGGGACCCCGCTATGAAGCCCGGACCTGGCTGGCCGCCACGGCTAATCCCTTCCCGTTCGCCTCCAACCGCTTCGAGAGCCGGGAGGCCGCAGGGGCGTTCATCGATTCGCTCTACGCCCTCGGCGCGGACACGGTCTACGTCCTCAACGTCCAGCAGGACTCCGCCTGGGTGCGCCAGGAAGGCGGCCCCTACGCCGATGCCCTGCTGGTGCGACTGCCGGCCGATCCAGGGGCTCGCGCCCGACTCCTCGCCGTGAACGCGCGCGAGGCGCGCCGCGAGGGATTCGAGCCGGATCGTGACCGCGGCCAGCGCCATCTCTACTTCTGGTGGGACTGACCATGACTCCAGCCTTGACGCCGCGTGGCGCGGCACTCGTTCTCGCGATGGGCGCGATCGTTGGGTTGGGGATCCCGAAGCTGGCAGCGGCCCAACAGCGGGGCCTGGGCCCCGCGAGCGAGCTGCGCGACACCATTGATCTGTTTGCTACCGACCGCGCCGCCCTGCTCCGGCGCTACGGCGTCCGGTACTCCCCCGCCCAGCGGACGCGCCTGCGGGCCTTCTACACCGGCTGGCTGCAACGTCTGGAACGGGTGCGCTTCGCCGCGCTGGGCACCGAGGGCCGAGTGGACCGGGTGCTGTTCGCCAACGAGCTCCGCTACCAGCTGGCGCTCCTGGACCGCGAGGAACGCCAGCTTCAGGAGATGACGCCATGGCTTTCCTTCGCGCGGACGGTGATGGAGTTGGAGGAGGGCCGCCGCCGGATGGAGCCGGTTGATCCGCGGCGGGCGGCCGAGACGCTCGCCGCACTCGCACGCCAGGTGGACTCGGCCCACGAACGCGCACGGGCGGCGTGGCCCAGAGACTCGGCGGCTCCTCCGGGGACCGGGCGCCTCACGCGGGTGATCGCGCGTCGGGTCACGGGGGCGCTCGACGAGCTGGATCGCACGCTCGAGCGCTGGCATGGGTTCCAGGCAGACTACGATCCGCTCTTCACGTGGTGGACCGCCGATCCGTACCACAGGGCCGACTCGGCGCTCGGGCGCTACGCCCGATTCCTGCGGGAGATGGTGGTGGGGGCCCGCCCGGGCGAGGCGGAGCCCATGATCGGGGATCCCATCGGCGCCGACGGACTCCGGGCAGACCTCGCCCACGAGATGATCCCCTACACGTTGGAAGAGCTGATCGCCATCGCCGAGCGGGAGTTCGCCTGGTGCGAGGCGGAGTTCCGGAAGGCCGCGCGGGAGATGGGCTTTGGCGACGACTGGAAGGCCGCGCTCGAGAAGGTGAAGCAGACCTTCGTGCCGCCCGGTGAACAGCCGCGGCTGGTGCGCGACCTGGCGCGCGAGGCGATCGGGTTCGTCGAAGAACGGAACCTCGTCACCATTCCCCCGCTCGCCAAGGAGATCTGGCGGATGGAAATGATCCCGCCGGAACGCCAGCGGGTATCGCCGTTCTTCCTGGGCGGCGAGGTCTTCCAGGTGTCCTATCCCACGGACGAGATGACGCATGACGAGAAGCTCATGAGCATGCGGGGGAACAACCCGCACTTCTCGCGCGCCACGGCGCATCACGAGATGATCCCGGGCCATCACCTCCAGGGGTTCATGACGTCGCGGTACAACACCCACCGGCGCCCCTTCGCGACCCCGTTCTGGGGCGAGGGGTGGGCGCTCTACTGGGAGATGCTCCTGTGGGACCTGGGTTTCCCCCGGGGCCCGGAGGACCGGATCGGGATGCTGTTCTGGCGCTCGCATCGCGCGGCGCGGATCATCTTCTCGCTGCGGTTTCATCTGGGCACCATGACGCCGCAGCAGGCGGTGGATTTCCTGGTCGAGCGCGTGGGACACGAACGGGCCAACGCCGAGGGTGAGGTGCGCCGCTCGGTGGCCGGCGACTACTCGCCGCTGTACCAGGCGGCGTACATGTTGGGCGGGCTCCAGTTCCGGGCTCTCTACCGCGAGCTGGTAGACGCAGGCCGGATGTCGGCGCGCGAGTTCCACGACGCCGTGCTCCAAGGGGGCTCGATCCCCGTCGAGATGGTGCGGGCCCGTTTGACTGGACAGGCGCTCAGCGCCGACTACCGGCCCCAGTGGCGGTTCGCGGGGGAGGTCGGCGGGCGATAGGTGTAGACACTTCGTGAGCGCTTGATGGCCGAGCCCGCATCACAGGCCCTCGACACCTTCCGTCGCGCGGCCGACGCTCTGGAGAAGCGCGACTGGCACGGCGTCGCCGCGCTGTGCGATCCGATCTCGCTTCGAGTGTTTCATCGCCAGCTGGTGGAGCAGTTCGCACCGCGGACCCCGCCTCCTGAGTTGACCGTCTCTGAGCTTCGCCGACATCAGCCGGACATGCCTCCGGAGGTAGCCGAGTACCAGATCAAGCAGATGCAGCAACTCCACGCCGAACGCCTCTCGCGCATGGAGGATGAGGTCGCCGGGGTGCACTCGGTCGAGGAACTCCGGGCGCTGGACCCGGTGGAGGCCTGCGCCCGGTCGCTCGAAGCCCACGATCCCGAGCACCAAGTGCGGCTCTTCCTCGCACGACACCGGGAGTCCGGCCATCCCCGAGAATTGGGTGTATACGCCATGCCGCGAGAACGGCTCGAGCCCATCGGCGTCGTGGTCGAAGATCGCTTCGCGCACGTCCCCTACCGGCGCACATCTACATCACGCGCACCCGCTGAAGGCGAGCACCGGGAGCGATTTCTGGAACCCTACACGGCCGAGGAGCAAGCCTGGCTTCGCGACGCAGCCGGTCGCCACGTGGAGGTGGCCACGCTGCTCCGCCAGCCGGATGGTTCCTGGCGGTTGTGTGCGGAGCACGGACTCTTTCAGGGCACGACCTGGTTCGGCCGCGCCGAAATCAACGTGATCGCAGAACAACAGCCACCGCCTTCCGAACCCTAGACGAGGCCTTCCCGGATGCGCCCCTCCACGTCGTTGTGCACCGCATTGCTCTCCTTGGCCTGCGGCGCCCAGCCGGCCCCGAGCCAGGTTCTCCGCCTCGCGGACCTGAACACCCGACAAATCCGGGGCCTGGACCGATCGCAGACCGCGGTCCTGCTGCCGGGCGGCATGCTGGAGGAGCACGGCCCCTATCTGCCCGCCTACACCGACGGAATCTTAAGCGCGCGGCTCACCGAAGCGCTGGCGGACGCGATCGTGGCGAAGAAGCCCGGCTGGAACGCCCTGATCTTCCCGCAGGTCCCCTTTGGGTCCAGCGGCTCGAACGAGCTGGGCGGGCACTTCGTGTTTCCGGGAACGTACGCGGTGCGGCCGGCCACGCTCCGCGCGGTGTTCATGGACCTTGCCTCGGAACTGGGCGAGCAAGGCTTCCGCTGGATCATCGTGGTGCACGTCCACGGGGCGCCGCTTCACAACCGCGCCCTGGACGAAGCCTCCGACTTTTTCCGCGACACCTACGGCGGCCGCATGGTCCACCTCTGGGGACTGGTCCCGGTCCTGGGCGGCTGGGGGCAAGCCCTCCAAAGCCTCAGTGACGCCGAGAAGCAGGAGGAGGGCGTGTCGCTGCACGGCGGGATGGACGAAACCAGTCTCCTACTCTACCTGCGGCCGGAACTGGTATCGCCGGATTACCAGAGCGCACCGGTCGTCACCGGCCACTCGCTGGAGGAGAGCTTCGCGGTCGCGAAAGCCGCCGACTGGCCTGGCTACCTTGGCTCTCCGCGCCTCGCCACGGCCGCGCTGGGTGAGCGTATCTGGCGGTCCTTCGCGGCGGCCGCAACCGACCACGCACTGCGTGTGCTCGACGGCGCCCACCCCACCCAGTTCCCCCGGTACGCTGATCTGCTGGCGCGGAACCCGCTCTACCAACAATGGATCAACGCCGCCACGGCCCATGAGCAGGAGCTTGAGGGCAAGCAGCGCGAATGGCTGGGCCGGAGACCCCGCTGACATCGAACCATCCCGGGCCGGGGCGGTCGCGGCGGCGGATGCCGGGCCAGCTCCAGTTCGCCTTCGGGCTGGGGATCAGCGCGTTTATGCTCTTCGCGGGCGGGACCCTGGTCCTCATGGCCGTGGGTGTGGTTCAACCGGACGAACCCGCCGGCTGGGGCGGCCGCATCCTCGCGTTGCTCTTTGGCGGCGGGATCGCGTATTGGGGCGGTTGGCTCATCCTCATGCCGCTCCGCACCATGGCGGCGGCGGAAGGGGCGCACGACTGGCTCGGCGCGGCCCGGCTCGGCCTGGCGCGGCTGGTCCTGCGCGTGGACGTCCAGTCGTTCCTGGCCGCCATAACGCTGGTCCCGCTGGTGCTGGGCTACTGGCGCGAAGTGCGCGGCGGTGCGTGGTGGGGGCCGTCGCGCGAGACGCTGATCGGGCTGGTCCCTATCGAGTTCCTGCTCATTCACGGGTTTCCGTTCCTCGCCGTCGCCGCCACCTTTGCTAGGATCCCGGATCGCTGGCCGCGATGGGGTGGACGGATCGCGGTGGGGGCGTTCCTGCTGCTCTATTCGCTGTTCGCCTGGGGCGTGTTCGAGGGGCCGTCAGGAGTGGTCGCTCTCCTCTACCTTTCGCTTCCCAACGTGCTGGCCTTCGCTCACGGGATGAATGACTGGACGGTTCGCACGACGGCCGTCGCCCGCTGGGCCACCAAGTTGATCGCGTTCATCGGCGTCGCGATGTTGCTGAACGAGCGCTCAATCGGCGGGCCGGGCGCGTTGCCCCTCGGGCTCTACTACTTCACCATCCAGACCTTGTTAGAGCTGTTCCGTGTGGCGGATCTGCCGCTGGATCTGGGCGAGGCCTGGGCGCGGCTGCCTGCGGAACAGCGAAAGAGCAGTCAGCTTTCAGCATTCAGCAATCAGTGAGCGCGAGGGCGGAACTTCCTGCGTGACCTCGGGGTTCATAGTGCAGCCTGCTGATTGCTGATTGCTGACTGCTGATAGCTGAATGCTGATTGCTGTCCGCCTGGAGGTGTGATGGAAGGCAAGCTTCGAAAGTCCGACGCCGACTGGAGGAAGCAGCTCACCGCCGAGCAGTACGCCGTCACCCGGCAAAAGGCCACCGAGCCGCCGTTCACGGGAACACACTACCTGAAGAAGGAGACCGGCATCTATCACTGCGTCTGTTGCGGCAATGCACTGTTTGTCTCGGACACGAAATATGAGTCCGGCACCGGCTGGCCCAGTTTCTGGAAGCCGGTGAGCCCGGAGGCGGTACGTACCGAAGGCGACCTGAGCCACGGGATGCGCCGCATCGAGGTGCTGTGCGCCAAGTGCGACGCCCACCTGGGGCACGTCTTCGACGACGGGCCGAAACCCACGGGACAGCGCTACTGCATCAATTCCTGCGCGCTGGACTTTGAGGCGGGGAAGCCACTGCGTGAGGGGGGGTAAGGAGTGAGGGGGTACCCCTCACCCCTCACGCCGTTGCTGTTTCCCCCTTACCGTCGTTTCAGTAGATCCGCGCGCTCACCCCCACGAACCCGGTCATCATCGTCGACCCGGGGCTCTGCGGACCCAGGACCTGGAGCTCGAAGTAGGGCCGAATGCGGCCTACGGGAAGCTCAAGGCCGCTCAGGACGACGAGATGCTGTTCCTCAGTTGACCGGGCAGACTGAGTCTCGCTCAGCCCACCCGCTCGTCCGCCCACCCCCACAAACCACCCCGTCTCCCGCCCCAGAGGCCGCACCCGCAGCGCGCCAATCAGCTCCCACCCAGAGCGCGGCGTCACCGAGCCGGGGTCGAGCGCGCTCACGATCGAGCTGAACGCCGTGTACAGCTCGATGGGCCCCGCGAGCCCGATGCCTGCCTGCACGCCCACCCGGCCGCGCCCGCCTTCGGCACCGGCCATTGCCGTACCTGCGTGCGCGCCCACGTCCAGGTGCGTCGTGTGACCCGCTCCGTCGAGCCCGGTCCACAGCACCGTCGCCCCGCAGACACCGAACGGACGGTCGAACTCCGGGGGCACGAAGGGGACGCGATAGACCTCGATCGCCGCGAGGTTATCGAGGGACCAGTCGTTGACTGAGTCGCTCGGCATGGGCATACCGTCGACGAAGATGGCCCCTACGCATCCGCCGCCACCGCGGAGCGCAAAGGGGTTCAGGCGACGAACCACGTCGCTGATGTCCCACACCGCCCAGCGTTCCCACTCCTCTTCCGTGGCGAAATACCCCTGACCGACTTTTCGGCGATGGTAGAACCCTACCAGGTTCCACGGTATGGGTCTTCCCTCAACCAACAACGTATCCAGAAGGGCCGGCGCGATGGCCCGCAGCGTCAGGGGGTAGTCAACCTCCTCCCCGGCGAGCAGCTCGAGCAACGGCGTGACCAGTAGCCGGTACCCCGGGACCTGAAACCGCAACCGATACTTCCCGGGTCCCGGCGCCGCGAGCGTGAATCGCCCGTCGTCCCCGGTGGTCTGCTGGCCAGCAACGACCCCGGCGGAATCCAGCAGCGTCACCGTGACACCGGTGACGGGGCTGCCGGTCGCCTCGTCCACGACCTGACCGCCTATGGATTGGGCCAGGGCCGCGCCCGGCGCGAGGATCGTGAGAAGGGGGAGGACCCGGAGTACCTTCGAGAGTCGTCGCATGGCCGCAACGCCTCCGACATGGAGAGGAGTTAGTTCGATCGGCGCGCTAGAACCGTGCCGCGGCGTAACTACAAGCCACCGCATGGATTAGCCCCAGAGACCGGTTCGTCGGGTCGTCCTCCCCAGGGGTCGTCCACACCAGCAACTGTCCTAAACACCGCCGCCTTTAAGGATTCTTCATTCAAAGTTCGACTCCGTTTGCCTAGGGGGACCGCTTCATACACCAGGACCAACAACCGCCAGTTCCAGGGCCTTCCACTGAAAGGGCGCCGATGGGGAGTACGCAAGTTGGCCCCGCACGTGAGCCGGTACGCGCGCCTGCGCGTCCCACGCCTACGACCCTCTCCGTTACCCAGCACGTCTTAGAGATCGTCTCGGACTCCGGAGAGGGCGCGCAGAAGTGCGGCCAGATCTTCGGCCGCGTCTCCGCCAAGATGGGCAACGGGGTCTGGACCGTCGAGATCATCCCGGCCGAGATCCAGCCGCCAGCCCGAACCCCACCCAGCGCCAGCGGTAATCGGGTGCGCATCGCCACCGGGCCGGTCACCAACTGGGGCGACGACGCCAACCTGGTGGTGGCGTTCAACGAGCAGGTGCTGCTGCATCGTCACCGCCTGGGTGCGCTCGCGGGGGACGCGGTCATCCTGATCGAGAGCATGTGGGCGACCCACGAGGACCCGGACATCCGGCGCGCCTGGGCGGCTGCCATGGAGGAGATGGCAGACTGCGCCTACCGGTTCATCCCGGTGCCGATGGAAGAACAGTGCCTCACCGTGGTCGACAATCCCCGGAAGGGCAAGAACATGTTCGCTCTGGGGATGCTGGCCTGGATCTACTCGCGCGACGTGGCCCGGATCAAAGAGCAAATCGCCGAAGAGTTCCGCAAGAAGTCCAAGGAGGTCTTCGAGTCCAACGTGGCGCTGCTGGATCTGGGCTACCGTTGGGCGGAAGAGCATCTGGACTTCCGGATCGAGGTCCCCACCACGCCGCCCGCCGGGCCCATGGTCGTCATGAACGGCAACCAGGCGATCGCGGTCGGCGGGATCGCGGCCGGCATGGAGCTGTGCGCCATGTACCCCATCACGCCGGCCACCTCCGCCTCGCATTACCTGAGCGAGATCTTCGAGCGGTTCGGCGGCGTGGTGCACCAGGCGGAAGACGAGATCGCCGCCATCGGCGCGGCCATCGGCGCGTCGCACGCGGGGAAAGTGGCCTTCACTATCACCTCGGGGCCGGGCCTCGCGTTGAAGACCGAGTTTATCGGGCTCGCGGTGATGATGGAGATCCCACTGGTCATCGTGGACGTGCAGCGCGGCGGTCCGAGCACCGGGCTGCCCACCAAGGTCGAGCAATCGGACCTGCTGGCGGCGATCTACGGCCAGACCGGCGACGCGCCGCACGTGGTGATCGCTCCGGCCACCATGGGGGAGTGCTTCACCTGCATGACCACGGCCCGCCGCC
>Ga0209619_10000117_pt1 | contig 46770 bp, 28 predicted proteins | sample Rifsed16ft3_FD_184011 | JGI IMG/M metagenome (GOLD analysis project Ga0209619, IMG submission 184011) | Soil microbial communities from Rifle, Colorado, USA - sediment 16ft 3 (version 2) | ecosystem: Environmental > Terrestrial > Deep subsurface > Rock core/Sediment | place: Rifle, Colorado... | reverse complement strand
CCAAGGTTCAGGGTCAGGTTGCGCGCCACTTTCCAGTCGTCCTGGAAGAAGGCTCCCATCTCCAGGTTGCGCCAGGCGCGGTTGTTGCTGGCCAGTTCAGCCGACCGACCGCTGGCAAACCCCGGATCGACCCCGGCAATCTCCGCATAGGGCGAGTCCGCGGCAAAGAAGAGTTGGTCAAAGAAGTAGTAGGAAGGACGGGCTACGTTGAACTCGCTGTTCTCGAGGTTTCGCCGGAAATCCACGCCCGCCTTCAGGTTGTGCTTGCCCTTGCTGACGGAAACCATGTCCGAGTAGCTGTAAATGTTCTCGCGGAAAAACTGTGGGTAGCCATTGTAGGACCCGAACCCGGCGGATCCGTCATCGAAGCCAATAGAGGGCACACCCGGTGTAGCCACATCGATGGAATCATTCCGGCGGGCAAACCCCGCCCGGAATTCGTTCACCACCTTTGGGCTGAAGGTGCGGACATAGTTGAACTGGAAATTAGGGGTGTACGACGATGACGGGTTCAAGAAACCGCGAGGTCCGCTGCTGTTGTTCCCCGGACCGGTACTATCTGTGCTCTTCAGCCACATGAACTCGCCAAACAGGCGGTCGCTCTTGCTCAAATTGTAATCAATGCGGGCGGACCACTCGTTTCCGTTAAAGAGATTGCCCGCTGCCTGCGCACCGAACACGGCCAGACTTTCGTGCAAGAACGGGACCGTTCGTGAAACCAAGCCAGCCTGCAGGGCCGGGGAGACACTGCAAGGGGCGGGGTCCCCAATGGGATCGAAGGCGGCGGTAGAAAAATCGTCCCCAGCCTCCACCCCCAACATTGTCGCAAACTGGCCGGGAAGCGGAGAGCCGCCTGGGTAGTTGTCGGGACAGAGGTAATTCGCAAAGGAACCGAAGCCGCTGCCCGATCCGAAGCCAGTAACAAATTCGGTAAGGTTAAGGGTGGGGGTTCCGGGCACGCTGGGCGGAAAATTCCTATAGAGCAAGGTGGCCACCGAATTGGGGAAAGCGGAAATGATGGCCTGGCGCCACTGTGGCGATTCCACAACGATGGGCACCGCTTCCGACTTGGTGTTGAAACGCTCCCCCTGGAAGGAACCGGTGAAGAACAACTTGTCTTTGATGATTCGCCCGGTGGCGCTGGCGCCAAACTGGTTGAAACGCACTAGCGCCGGCTTGTGAAGGGGGTCGTTCGGGTCATTGGGGTCGGCGTTCTTGCTGCGGAAGAAGTCGTTGGCGTCGAAGGCATCGTTGCGAACATACCAGTAAGCGCTGCCGTGGTAGTCGTTCGTGCCCGACTTTGTCACCAGGTTGGTCAGCGAACCGGCGCTGTTGCCGTATTGCGCGGACATGTTCAGGGTGAGCATCTGGAACTCTTCCACGATGTCGACGTTGGGCAGAGTGACTGTCCCGCCGCTCAGGCCCTTGTTTGACACGCCGTTAATCAGAAATCCGTTGAAATTCGGCCGCAAGCCATTGACGACAGTGCCCTGGCCGTTTTCGAAAGAAACACCGGCCACATTTACCGCACCCGGGGCCAATTGGATGAGGGCGTAAACATTGCGGCCGTTCAAGGGCAAACTAGCCACCCGGCCACTGCCCACCGTCTCGTAGAGCCGTGAGTCGTCCGTTTGCACGAGGGTCGCAAGGGCTTCGACGGTGACCACTTCCGTCTTTGCGCCTACCTCCAACGAGAAGTCCACGCGGGCGATGGTGCCGGCGCTCAAAAAGAGACCGGTTTTCACGGCGGTCTTGAACCCCGAAGCGCTCACCTCAATCTTGTAACTGCCCACAGGCAACTCGGCCGCACGATATAATCCGCCCGAATCGGTATCGACCGTCGCCGTCAGGTTGGTCCCGACGTTCGTGATCGTAACGGTTGCTCCCGGGATCACCGCCCCGCTTGGGTCGGTGACCGTTCCGGTAAATGTCGCATTCTGGATCTGGGCACTTGCGACGAATGAAAAACCCAGCACGAACGCGAATGCCAGGCCCAAAGACACAAATAGCCTTACGGATCCGCCACTTCCCCTCATTGCGCACCCTCCAAAAGAATTCAACGGCTTAATTCCAGACTTAAAGCTCAGACTTAGACCTCAGAGTCTCCGATGAGCTGGCCAAATTCGTTACACTTTATGGGCCAGACTACAGCGATTGTCAACAGATTTTTTTCTCTTTGTTTCCAAGAAGATGTAGGCATGCTCCCCTGTGGAATTTCGTGACGAAACGAAAAACTACAATTTCTCGTAGCAGATCGCTAAAAATCCTACCAAATTACATATTGGCTGCCTCGATCGCCTTCGTGGACATCGCAGGGTGTGTACCCTATGCCTCTCTAGGGCCGCCCGGACGGCTTGCGCTTCCTAGGAGGCTCCAGAACCGTTTTTCGACTTTGGGAATGGCGGCCAACCACCCCGCGTCCTTCCTCCACAACCAACTCCTGGTCAACTCCCTCTTTCTCGATCTTGTCCACGATTCCGGAGGGCCAACGGATTACGATTTGATCGACGCGGGCCGTCCCTCCCAGCCCGAAAAACAACCGCGGATCACTGGCGGAAAGATAGCTGCTATTGGCGCGAACTTCGTCCGTCTGGGTCAAACCACCAGCCACCACCTGCACCCGAGCTCCAAAGCCATCGCGGTTAGATCGCGAGCCGACCGTCTTGATCCGGATCCAGTGATCACGGTTGCCGCCATCGTTCCGGAGCAGGTTCGGTGCTCCGTCCAGGTGGCTGACCAGCACGTCGAGGTCGCCGTCACTATCAAAATCGGCAACGGCGAGACCGCGGCCCACCCTCGGTATTTTCATAACTGTTCCGGATCGCAACCCCACCTCTTCGAAGCGCCTGTTCCGCAAGTTGTGAAATAGGAGATTACGTTGAGCGTAAGTCACCCCGAAGCGGTAAGCATCCACCTGCGGGTTGACGTGACCGTTGGCCACAAGGATGTCCTTCCATCCGTCGTTGTCGTAGTCGAAGAATTTCACCCCGAAGCCCAGGAAAGGAGTGCTGATGGGTCCAAAGCCAGCCTCGCCGCCCAGGTCGTCGAAGGTCCCGTTGCGGTTGTTGTGATAGAGGTTGTTCATATCGTCGGAGAAGTTCGTTTTCACAAGGTCGGGCCAGCCGTCATTGTCGTAATCGCCGAAGTCCACCCCCATTCCGGCCTGCTCGCGTCCATCGGCGCTCAAGGCCACGCCGGCGGGCAAGCCCACCTCCGTGAACGTGCCGTCGCCGTTGTTGTGGTAGAGCAGGCTCGGGGAGGAATCGTTGGCCACGTACAGATCCAGATGGCCGTCGTTGTCCCAGTCTCCCCACACCACGCCCAAGCCATAGTAGGAATTAGGATCCATGCCGAGCCGTTCGGTCACATCGGAAAAGGTTCCATCGCCGTTGTTGTGGTAGAGCCGGTCGCGTGCGCCCGGCAGGCCGCGTGGGCCGCACGAGACCGGGATCCCGCGATATTGGCAGAAGGCGGTGCTGCCAAACTCCGGCAAACGGTTCAAGTCCAAATCAACGTAGTTCGCCACATAGAGGTCGAGATAGCCGTCCTTATCGTAGTCCCCGAAGGCCGCGCTGGTGCCCCATCGGCCGAGGTTGCCGACTCCTGCCGAGGCGGTACGATCGGTGAAGGTTCCGTCTCCATTGTTGCGGTAGAGGACGGCGCTGCCGAAGCAGGTGACGTAAATATCCTCCCAGCCATCGTTGTCGTAGTCGCCGACGGCGACCCCCATCCCCCAGCCCCGATGGGTAAGCCCGGCGCGCGGGGTGACGTCGGCGAATGTTCCGTCGCGGTTATTATGGTAGAGCTTGCTCGTCGGACTCGTTCCTCGCTGTACATCTTTGAGGGTGGAGCCATTCACCAGAAGAATATCCATCCAGCCGTCGTTGTCGTAATCCAGGAATGCAACTCCACCACACATGGATTCCAGGATGTAGCGCTTCTCGGAACCGCCACAGGTGAGATGGAAGTCGATACCCGCTGCTCGAGTTACGTCCACGAACTGGATGGGAGAAGGGGCTATCCGCTTCGTTGCCGGCCCCGCCGTCAGGGCCGATCCGAACAAAGCTATCCATACGGTCAGTGCGAGTGGCGAATGCCTCCGGAAGCTGCCACTCCCGGCTTTCCTGGCAAGCCACCGACGACGATGCCGAAAAAGAAAAAACATTCCTCCTCACGCTCAGCGTTGGGGACGACGGCAAAGCCACCCTACCGCCCGATGAAACGGCTGTGGCGGGAAGGGCGCCTTCCAAGCCGTTCCAACCTCTTGCCCCTATCCTGCTTCCCGTCGCATGGAGATGCGAATTGCGCTCCCCTCCCCTTCCCGGCGGCCGACGGGAGCGGAACCGACAAGTTGGAACGGCACTAATGCGGTTGGTAGGCCATGCCCCCGGTTTGTTGCTGGCTCTTTTTCAACTCAGCAAACCGCGCGAATTCCTTGGTTGCCTCTGCCCTGTTCCCAAGCTTTTCAAGACCCCGTGCCAGTTGATAGTGGGCGTTGGGATCATCCGGCTTGAGTTCAATGGCGCGCCGTAACGCCTGAGTGGCACCCGGTGTGTCACCCGTAAGGAACAAGGCCTTGCCGAGGTCGTAGTGGGCCTCGGGTCTTCCTTCATCCAGCCGGATTACCTCTCGGAGCTTCGCCGCCGCGGCGGACAGTTCACCGCTTTCCAGCAACGTGTGCCCCAGGCGGTAAAGGACTTCCGGATTGTTCGGGTGCAAGGCAAGCTCTTTTCTGAACTCAGCGATGGCTTGGGCGTTCCGCCCCAGGCTTTCGTAGGCGAAGCCCAAATGATAGTGGCCCAGCGGAATCCTGGGATCGAGGCGCAAGGCGGTCTTGAATTGCTCGACCGCCGGCAAAGTCCGGTTGGTGTTCAGATAAGCACGCCCGAGCAGGAGGTGAGCCAGCGCGACCCCGGGGTTGAGTTGCAGCGCTTTTTCCAATTGCTCAGCAGCCTGCGGGTATTGACGACTGCTCAAATAGACCAGGGCCAGGTCATAATGGATTTCATAGCTCCGGGGAGCGACCTGCTCCGCCCCACGAAGCACTTCGATCGCTCGGTCCTTCTGCCCGCTTTGAAAATAGGCGAGACCCAGCCAGTGATGAAAGGTCGGCTCTTGCGGCCAGCGCCCGATAGCTTGCCGTCCGATGGCCAGCGCCTCAGAAAGCCTCTTGCTCTGGAGATAGGTCAAGAGAAGCCCGCGCCAGGCCGCCGGCTCCTCGGGTGCCAGTCGCCGGGCCTGCTCAAAGTTTTCCGCAGCGGCAGCAAAGTCGCCCGCGTCGAGAGCCAGTTGGCCCTTCTCAAGAAGCGCGGCCACGCCGGGAGATTCGGATTGAGCGAAGAGCGAAAGGCAGCTCAGAAAGATCGCCCCGAGAAGAACCGCGCTCAGCCGGCCGAACGGCCACCCGGCGCCACCAGGAGAAATGAGCCCCCCGGATGGCCGCCATCCTTCACCGAAAAAAATCTTTGCCAACGGGAATGAGAGAACGGTTGAGGCCCGCCGCGCCATGAGGAGTCGCTCGCGAATCACGGGAGCAAAAACCCATATAACACACGCTTCCATGAATCGCAACCCCGCGTCTCGAGCGCACACCTCCCGGCCAGGCAGCGCCTTCCCAAACCATTTTCCACCCGGCGAACCCTTCCGCTATAATCTGCGACTGTCAGCGGACAAACACGAATGAACCCACGGGCGAGGGAAGGGGGCGACGACGGCTCAGTTTGTCCCCGGGCGTGACGCCGCGCGCCCGGAGCAAGCCACAGTCCGGCCGACGCCAATAGCTGAGATGACAAGCCATAGAAAAAGGGCAGCCGCGAGGAGAGGCACAGCGTTAGTCGCAGGCGTGTTGTTCCTGGCCGCCCTGGGGTTTGTGTTTATCCGACGGGCGCCAATACGAGGCAATGGAGCAAGCAAGAAAGTCCTCGTGCTCGGAATCGATGGGATGGACCCGGTGCTCTTCCGCCGCTACGTCGAAGCCGGGAAGATGCCGAACTTCGCTGCGCTCGAGCAAGCGGGGAGCTTTCGCCTGTTGCGCACGAGCATTCCACCGCAAAGCCCCGTTGCCTGGTCAAACTTGATCACCGGGATGAACCCGGGCGGACACGGGATTTTTGACTTCATCCACCGCGACCCAAAGACTTTGCTTCCCGATTTTTCCATCTCCCGTGTGGAACCTTCCCGGTACACCGTCACCCTGGGCGGCTGGGTGATACCGCTGGCGGGCGGGAGCGCAACCCTGCTCCGCCAGGGGAAAGCTTTCTGGGAGTTCCTGGATGAACACGGCATTCCTGCCACCATCTTTCGGATGCCGGCAAACTTCCCTCCGGTCAAATCCAAGGCCCGAACTCTTGCCGGCATGGGGACGCCCGATATGTTGGGCACGTACGGGACCTTTGCTTTCTATACGAGCGATCCTCTCGAAAACCCCGGCAGCCGGAGCGGGGGTCGAGTTTACCCGGTCGAGGTGCAAGACCATCGGGTTTCCGCAAAGCTTTACGGGCCACCCAACACATTTCGGAAGGGCTTTCCACAGGCGGCGGTGGATTTTACGGTTTGGATCGACCCCGTCCAGCCCGTCGCTAAGGTTGTGCTCCAGGAGCACGAGATTCTGCTCCGCGAGGGGGAATGGAGCGATTGGGTGCAGGTGGAATTCACGCTGATCCCGGGGCTCGCAAGCGCAACGGGAATCTGCAAGTTTTACCTGAAGCGGCTTTACCCATACTTCCAGCTTTACGTCACGCCTATCAACATAGACCCCTCGGACCCGGCCTTGCCGATTTCCACGCCCAAGAACTACTCCCGCTTGCTCTGGAAAGAGGTGGGCTTCTTCTATACCCAGGGGATGGCGGAGGACACCAAAGCGCTCTCCGACGGGGTTCTCAATGATGCCGAATACCTCGAACAGGCGCGCATGGTTTTGGCCGAGCAACGGAAAGCTTTTGATGTCGAATTGGCCCGCTTCCATGCCGGCCTTCTCTTCTTCTATTTCTCCAGCCTTGACCAGAACGCGCACATGTTCTGGCGTGCCATCGACGAGCACCAGCCCGGATATGATCCTGAGGTTGCAGCGAAATACTCGGCTGTGCTGGAAGGGTTTTACCAGGAGATGGATCAAGTGTTGGCCAAGGCCATGGCGAAGCTGGATGGTAACACCACCCTGTTGGTCTTGTCCGACCACGGCTTCGCCCCATACTACCGTTCCTTCAACCTGAACACCTGGCTGCTGGAAAACGGATATATCGCCCTCAAAGACGGAGTGGCACGACGGGAAACCGACCCTTTCGCGGGCGTGGATTGGTCGCGTACGCGTGCTTATGGTCTGGGTCTGAATGGCTTGTATCTGAACTTGCGTGGCCGGGAACGTTATGGCATCGTGCAACCCGGTGCGGAGGCTAAAGTTTTGCTCGACGAAATCAGCGGGAAGCTGCTAGCCGTCCGCGATCCGGTCACGGGACTGGCTGTCATCACCCGGGTTGACAAAGCCGAGGAAGCATACACGGGTCCGAATGTCCGGGAAGCCCCCGACCTGGTGATCGGATACAACCGCGGTTACCGCGCCGGCTGGGGGACGATCCTGGGGCAGTTTCCCTGGGAAGTCCTGGAAGACAACACCGAACCCTGGAGCGGCGATCACTGCATTGACTACACACTGGTCCCGGGGGTCCTGCTGAGCAACAGAAAAGTCGTAGCGGAAGCGCCTGCGCTCACCGACATCGCCCCTACCATTCTGGCTGAGTTTGGGATCGAGAAACCGAAGAGCATGATGGGGCAATCGGTCTTCGGGCCGTCTTTACTCAGCCCGCCGGTAGAACAGAGTGCCAAGGAGAGGGATTGCTCATGTTTGGATATCGAATCAAGCTGGATGACGAGTTGCTGGAGAAAATAAAGAAATGCGCGGCCAAGGCGGGCTACTCCTCCACCGATGAGTTTGTAGTCCACGTTCTCGAAAACGAGGTGGCGCGCCGGTTGGGGCCGGGCGAGGAACCCCGCGATCCGGAAGAGGAAGTGAGGAAGCGATTACAGGGGCTCGGCTACATCGAATGACCGCAGCCCCTCTTGGTCTCGACGCGCCCGCCGCGGCGGGTGGCGGCATCCGGCTCGCGGGGGATGGGGGTTTTCCTGGCGCTCGTGAACAGCTTGTTGGATCTTCTCTTCTGGCCCCTTCGCGCCGCCGACCCTATCTACGGGCTGGCAGGGATCTCGTTCGTGACCGGCATGGCCATGGTGATTGTGTTTCGCTTCACGTCGAATCAGAAAGCGATTCGGCGGAGCAAAGATCGGATCCAGGCGCATCTCCTGGAAGTGCGGCTCTTTCAGGACCAGTTGGGAGTGGTCGCGCGAGCCTACGTTGCCATCCTGCGTTGGACCTTTGCCTACCTGAGGCATTCTCTCAAGTCTCTGGCCATCATCCTTCTGCCGACGGTCTTCCTATTGGCTCAACTGGATCTGCGTCTCAGTCGCGTGCCACTGAAGCCTCACGATTCTTTTCTGCTCAAGGCCAAGTTCACCCAAACGATGGCGCCGGACCGGATTTCATTGCGCTTGCCCAAAGGCTTGGCGCTGTCGGCTCCGGCCTTGCATATCCCGGCAGAAAGGGAAGTCGATTGGAGAATCCGGGCGGAAAAATACGGCGCTTTCGCCCCGGCCGTGCTTGTAGCAGGCCAGGAGTTTACAAAAGAGGTCGTTGTGTCGGACGACGTCACCCGCTTGCCCGCGGAGCGCGTGCGCGCCGGTATCCTGAAGTGGTTCGTGCATCCGGGCGAGAAACCCTTGCCGAGAGACGGACCGCTCGAAGCGCTCGAAGTCAAATACCAACCCCGCCGCATGGAAATCGGTCCTTTCCGGACACATTGGCTGGTTCCGTTCCTTGTTTTCTCGCTCCTCTCGGGGTTCCTTGTGAAAACCGTGCTGGGGATTGAGATGTGATGGCCGAACCGACATCGAAGAGAAGAATGGGCCGACCGGCGGGCGGTGCCTTCCTGGTCGTCAGCGCCCTGGCGGTTCTCCTGCTGGCGCCTGCCGCGTTGCTGGCCTACGCGGGACCCGGTGCCGGATTTGCGTTCCTGTCTTCGTTCTTGGCTCTGTTCCTGGCCTTTTTCTATTCCCTGCTCGCCGTGGTCACATGGCCGTTCCGCTTCCTCTACCGCCTGCTCCGCCGCCGGAAGGCCTATCGCAAAGCCCGGGTCAAGCGCGTCGTGATTGTCGGCCTGGATGGCATGGACCCGGAGCTGGCGGCAAAATTCATGCAAGAAGGCAAATTGCCGAATCTCGCCAAGCTGCGTGAGAGGGGAACTTTCCGGCCTCTGGCAACCACGTGTCCACCCATTTCTCCGGTCGCCTGGTCGTCGTTCCTGACCGGGGTCAATCCGGGCAAGCACAATATCTACGACTTTCTGGCCCGCGACTCCGGCACCTACCTTCCTTACCTCTCTTCGGCTCAGGTTCGGAATCCGAAGAGAAGCCTGAAAATCGGGAAGTACACGCTGCCGCTCGCCAAGCCGCAGATCAAGCGGCTGCGCAAGGGCATACCCTTCTGGCACTTTTTGGGAGAAGCGGGCATCTTTTGTTCGGTGATCCGCGTCCCCATCACCTTTCCGCCCGAGAAGTTTCCTGGAGTTTTGCTTTCCGGCATGTGCGTGCCCGACCTGCAAGGCAGCCAGGGAACTTTTTCTTTTTACTCTTCGCGCGATTTCGGGCCGGAGAGCCACCAGGGCGGGATGCAGATTCCGCTCGAGAAAGTCGGCCGTTCTTTTGTTTCTTACATTCCGGGACCCGAGAATCCTCTGCTGAGCGGTAGCAAAGCCGGGTTGCGCGTGCCTTTCTCCGTGCAGCCTGATCCCGCAGGCCAGCAGGCTCAAATCGAAGTGGACGGCCAGCGTCTCCATTTGCGCAAGGGCGAGTACTCGGAGTGGGTCGAGGTGAAATTCAAGGCAGGCCTGGGGATCGGGGTGCACGGCATCTGCCACTTCTACCTCAAGGAGGTATCACCCCATCTCGAACTCTACGTCAGCCCGGTTAATATCGATCCTAGTAAGCCTGCTCTCCCCATCTCTCATCCGTTCAGCTATTCGATCTACTTGTCCAAGCTGCTGGGGCCCTATGCGACCCTGGGCCTCGCCGAGGACACCTGGGCGCTCAACGAAGGCGTTCTCGACGAGGGGGCTTTTCTGGAGCAGTGCTACCTCATCCACGCCGAGCGCGAGCGGATGTTTTTTGACGCCCTGGAAAAGACCTCGCGCGGCGTCTGCGTCTGCGTGTTCGATATTACCGACCGCATCCAACACATGTTTTGGCGTTATCTTAATCCAAGCCATCCCGCCGCCAAGGCCAAGACGAATGGCGACCGCTACGCCGGCGTCATCGAAGACCTGTATAAGCGCATGGACGAGATGGTCGGCCGGGTTCTCCGCCAGATCGGCGACGGTCTCCTGCTGGTGATCTCTGACCACGGCTTCAAATCCTTCGAACGCGGCGTAAACCTCAATACCTGGCTCTGCCGCAATGGCTACCTTGCCTTGAGAGAAGGGGCTCGCGGAAGCGGCGAGTGGTTCAAGAATGTAGATTGGGAGCGGACACGGGCCTACGCCCTCGGACTCAATGGCCTTTATGTCAACCGGAAGGGCCGGGAGCGCTTTGGAACCGTTCCACCCGGCACCGAGACCGAGGATTTGAAAAAAGAGCTTAGGGAGAAGCTGCAAGGCCTGACGGATCCCCAGACCGGCCGCCTGGCCATCCGGGCGGTTTTTGACAGCCGGATCGTTTTTGCCGGGCCGTATCGGGAGAATGCGCCCGATCTCATCGTGGGATACAACGAAGACTACCGCGCCGCCTGGGATTCGGTGACGGGCAAGGTCACCGAAGCCGTATTTGAAGACAATCGCAAAGCCTGGAGCGGCGACCATTGCATCGATCCCCGCTTGGTCCCTGGAGTCCTGTTCTGCAACCAGAAGGTTGCCTGCGATCGGCCGGCGATTGTTGACGTGGCACCCACTGTGCTGGATCTCTTCGGGGTTAAATTGCCGTCACACCTGGACGGTAAACCGTGGGCGTTTGGCCTCTCCTCTCCCCACGAGGGTTGAAGTCGCTGGCGGACCGGCTGCGACAAATCAGACGGACATGAAGTGGACGCCCATGGCCATCAACGCTGCGGCCATGATGCCTTCGGGGATCTGCCGAGGGAGCCGGGTGTGGAGGTGACTGGAGAGCCAGACGGCTGGGATTGAACCGCCCAACAAGGCGACGGCGGCATTCCAGTCCACGTTCCCCAAGCCCGCATGCGAGATCGCTCCGACTCCTGAGAGGATTGTTCCCACGAAGATACTTGTGCCCACCAACCGACCGGAATCGAGGCGATAAAACAGAACCATCGCCGGGATCAACGCTGTTCCGCTGCCAATGGAAGTCACCGCGACGCTCGCCCCGACGCTGAAGCCGATCAGGACGATCAACAACCGGCGCTGCCGGGACGAGAACGGTAGCGACCGATCTACCGTCGCCGGGCGCAACGCCACCGGCAGCAGCCGCAGGATCATGATGAGCGCCACTGCGATCAGCACCAGCCCGATAGCGCGCAACAGGAAGACGTTCATCAACTCCGGCCTGCGCAATTGTAAATGCCGGATGACAAACACGCCGAACAGCACACCCGGCAGCCCCCCTATGCTCAGGTCCCGCACAATCTGCATCTCTAAAAAACCGCGGCGGTGGAAATTCCAACTGGCGTAGAGCTTCGTCGCAAGGGAAAAGACAAGGCTGGTGCCTACGGCAGTTGCGGGAGACATGCCCGCCACGAGGATTAAAAGCGGGGTCAGCAGCGTTCCGCTGCCCATCCCGGTCAGGCCGATCAGAAGCCCGACCGCCATGCCGATCGCGATCAAGAGGCTGAAGTGCACGTTGAGCTCACGGCTCGATGTATCCCAGCCGCACGAGCCGTTGGCGGATTTTTTCCGCTTCCTCGGGAGTATAGGCAGGTTCGGAGGCCGGCTCGACCAAGCCCATCTGTTCCAGCTTGGCGACGATGCGGGCGGCGGAAGTGGCTGGCGTCTCTCTTTCGGTATCGATCACCAGCTCCGCATGAAGCGGCGGCTGGTAAGGATCGCTGACGCCGGTGAAGTTCTTGATTTCACCGGCCAGTGCCTTTCGGTACATCCCTTTGGTGTCGCGCTGGATGCAGGTGTCGAGGGAGGCTTTCACATAGACCTCGACGAAATGCTCGATCGAGGCGCGGACTTCGTCGCGCACGGCCCGGTAGGGCGAAATGGCAGCGGCGATCGCCACCACGCCGTGACGGCACAGCAACTTGCAAACGAAACCGATCCGACGGATGTTTTCGTCGCGGTCTTCCTTGCTGAAGCCCAAGCCTTTGGTCAGGTGCGTGCGCACCACGTCGCCGTCCAGGATTTCCACCCCGCGGCCGCGCCGCCCGAGCTCCTGCGCCACGAGCTGGGCCAATGTGGACTTGCCCGAGCACGGCAGGCCGGTGAACCACAGAGTGAATCCTTTTTCGGCCTTGTTCATGGCGTCTGTCGTTCTGTCCTCCACCGGGAGTCTCGCCGCCTGTTACTTGTTCCGGTAGGCTTCGCGCAAAATCTCGGCCACTTCCGGCCGGGTGAATTCGAGCGGCAGCGTCTGCCCGTTGCGCAGAAGCTCCCGCACCTTCGTGCCGCTCAGGATGAGCCGGTCCTCGGGACCGTGTGTGCAGGTCTTCTCGGACGCCATCTGGCCACACTTGCGGCAGTAGAACGTGGCGTCGAAAAAGACCGGGCTGATACCGAGCTCCTCCGGCTCGAACTCGAAGAACTTCTTCTGAGCGTCGTACGGGCCGTAGAAATCGCCCACGCCGGCGTGGTCCCGCCCCACAATGAAGTGGGTGCAACCGTAGTTCTTCCGCGCGATGGCGTGGAAGATGGCCTCGCGCGGGCCCGCGTAGCGCATGGCCGCGGGATAGAGGCTGAGCACCGTGCGGCTGGCCGGCAGGGACGTTTGCATCAGGGTGAGGTAGCACTTCAACCGCACTGCGGCGGGCACATCCTCGTCGCGCGTCTCGCCCATCAGGGGGTGCAGCAGCAATCCGTCCACCGTTTCCAGCGCGCACCTCAGAATGTATTCATGGGCGCGGTGCACCGGGTTGCGCGTTTGGAACGCCACAATCGTCCGCCAACCGCGGTGCTCGAACAGGAACCGCGTCTCCCTCGGGTCGAGCAGGTAATTGGCGAACGGGGCGCGATCCGGCCGGCGCAGCAGGCTGACGGGACCGGCCAGGCAGTGCTCGCCGGCGCTCCGGAGATAACGCACCCCCGGGTGCGCGTCGCTGGTCGTCAACAAGACACTTCGCGCTTCCTGCTCCTGGTCGAAACAAAATACGTCCTGCAAGTGGAGCACCGCGACGATCTGGCCCCGGTCATCGGTCAACGCGGCATCTTCGGTCCGGGCCACGCGCTTCGCCTGCTCTTCGGTAACCGCCAGGGTCACTGGGATGGTCCATACCAACCCATTCGCCAGGCGCTGTTCGGCCAGCACGCTCTGGTAGTCGCGCTTGCCCATGAAGCCTTCGAGCGGTGAAAAGGCACCGATGGCAATGAGCTCCACGTCCGAGAGCTGGCGGGAGTTCAGCTCGACTTTGGGAAGTTTTTCGGCGCGCTCAAGCCACTCCTCTCGCGCCGTGCCTTCCAGCACTCGGTTGGTGAGCCTGCCGCCGTGAGGCCGATTCGGAAACATCGGTTCCTTATGCTGCCAGGAGTCGCCTTCCCAACAGACGGACCCGGGAAGGGGCTGGTGCCCCGTCTTCCCTCGCTATGCGCGCCCGCTCCAGGTGCGAAAGTTGCGGATGAGTCCGAGATCCTGCCTGCCATCGCCCGAATACCGGACCGCCCGGTCATCCCAGTACACGTCGGCAACCGGCTTCACGCCCTGCGTCTGATAGTCGGAGTTGCGATTGATTTCGTCGTAGGGAATTCCCCGCTCGGCTAGGTAGTGGGCAATCTCGTGTTCCCCTCGGGTAGTGTGGATCACGATCTTCCAGCCCTCGGCTCGGAGAGCGCGCAGAGCTTCCACCACGTCCGCGCGCGGCGGCCCAAGGACGCTTGGGCCTTGCCAGCCGTCATAGTCGGCAATCACGCCGTCAAAGTCCACGGCAATCGTGCGGCGCAAATCTTTCCCTCCGGGCCTCGTCTTCGCTTATCCGCAGAAATGGAACCCCCAATTCTAGCAATTTCTGACCAATTGTCGAGACCTGTCAGAAGGCAATCGCCACACTCGAGAGAACCGGCGGCAAGGACAAAAGAGAACTGCGGCCCAGCCGCCTCCGTGCGATAATGCCCCTGCACCTCCGGCAAGAATCTGTGGGATGCAACTCCCTGGGTTGAACGGGTGAACGATGAAAATTTGTGTTCTCGGGCTCGATTGTGCCGCGCCGGAAATCATCTTCCACGACGAGCGCCTGGTGAACATTCGAAGGCTGATGGACAGGGGTATTTACGGCCCCCTGGAAAGCGTGATCCCGCCCATCACGGTTCCCGCCTGGATGTGCATGGTCACCAGCCAGGATCCGGGCTCGCTCGGAGTGTATGGGTTTCGCAATCGTACCGACTACTCTTATAGCGGCCTCGGCTTTGCCACTTCCGCCTCCATCAAGGCGGAGGCCATGTGGGACTATCTGGCGCGAGATGGCAAGAAGTCCATCATTGTCGGTGTGCCGCCGAACTATCCTCCGCGCCGCGTCAACGGGATCAGCGTGGGTTGCTTTCTGACTCCCGACCCGATCAAGGACGAGTTCACTTACCCCGCCACCTTAAAACCCAAAGTCATGGAGCTGGTAGGCGAATACCCCGTGGACGTCAAGGGCTTCCGCACCGATAACAAAGAATGGCTGAAGCAGGAGATCTTTGAGATGAGTCGGAAGCAGTGGAAGTTGGTGCGCTGGCTACTGACCGAGCAGGAGTGGGACTATTTCCAGTTCGTGGATATCGGGCTCGACCGCATGCACCACGGCTTTTGGGATTGTTTTGACAAGGGCCATATCAACTACCAGCCGGGCAATCCCTACCAGAGTCTCATACCAGATTACTACCTCTGGCTGGACGAGCAGATTGGCGGGGTGCTTGAACTCCTCGACAACGATACGATTGTGCTCGTGGTCTCCGATCATGGTGCGCAACGGCTGGACGGTGGCTTTGTGGTGAACGAGTGGCTCGCCCAAGAAGGCTTGCTGACGCTCGACCAATATCCGAACGAGGTCACGCCCTTCGCCAAGCTCAAAATCAACTGGGCAAAAACAAAGGTGTGGAGCGAGGGAGGCTACTACGCGCGCGTCTTTTTCAATGTGCGGGGACGCGAGCCGCAGGGCGTCATCTCCCCTTCCGATTACGAAGCGTTTCGGGATGAGATGAAAGCTCGGCTCGAGGCCCTCACCGACGACAAGGGCCGGCCGCTCGGCTCCCTGGTCTTCAAGCCCGAGGAGATCTACCGCCAGATCCGCAACGTGGCTCCCGACCTGATTGTCCACTTCGGCGGTCTCTACTGGCGCTCGATCGGCAGCGTTGGCTACGGCCGTTTCCACGTTCAGGAAAATGACACCGGCCCGGACGCTTGCAACCACGCCCAGTTGGGGATGTTTTTGCTCGCGGCGTCCCACTGTCCCCTGCGTGGCGAATACGAAGGTGCCCGGCTCCTCGACATCGCACCGACGCTGCTGGATTTGGCGGGCTACCAAATTCCCCACATCATGCAGGGCCGGTCGCTCCTCGCCCGCAACTAAAAAGCTTTTACCGACTGCCAAGGCCAAGCAAGCCGACGGTCGGGCCACCAAACTTGATTTTGCCCTGGATGGTGCTAGGATGGCTCACTTTCAGGTCAAGGAAAGGAAAGGCCTGACAATTCGACCTAAGCGTGCGGGGGGGCGCGGATGGGTTCTGGGCACTTCTCGAAGATTCTGGTCGTGTGTTTCTGTGTGCTCCTGCTGAATAGTGCCTACCTGTTGAGCTATTCTTCAGCCACGCTTTTCTATGTTGCGAATGTTTTGCTTCACTTCCTTCTGGGCGGTCTGTTCCTGCTCATTGGCGCGCGCTACCTGCTGGTCAGCCTGAGGCATCCTTCCATCCGGCTGCGAGCGGCAGCCCTGTTGTTGCTTCTGGGAGCGCTGCTCGGTATTTTTCTGATTTTCTCCGGAGCCACTCGGCCGTTTCGGCTCGTATTGTGGTCGCACATCATTTTGTCGGCGGCCGGCACCTTGCTTCTGGCGGCGCAACTGCTAGGTCCCCCCTTTGGAAGGGCCATAGCCCCACTGTTCCCGCTCGAACCGCGACGGCATTGGGGCGGTGGTGAAGCTCACGGCAGGCGAAGAAACTCAGTGGCAGATGCTGCGCAGCGGCTCAAGTTATCTTTCCCAGAGCGAGCTGATCCTCACCTTCGGGCTCGGGCAACGCACGCAGGCTGATCTCCTTGAGGTGCGCTGGCCAAGCGGGCAGGTGGATCGCCTGGAAAAAATCGCAGCCGACCAGCCGATCAAGATCCAGGAAGGACGCGGGCAAGTGGCCGCACAACCGCTTCGGAAGCGGTAGGGATCAAGCAGGATGAAACTCTCAGGGCGTCTTCGGCGATTTTTCTGCGCGCTTGCCGTGCTTGGTTTTGTTTGGATCGCCTTTGCCCGCGTGCCGCAAGGGACATCGAGCGCTTCCCCACAGGCACGGGCAAAGTCCGAGAGAACGCCTCGAGCTCGCAGGGAAGCCATCCGGCTGAATAACCTCGGCGTGGCGTATATGAATCAGCAGCGTTTTGAGCAGGCGCTGAAGCTTTTTGAGGAGGCTCACGGGCTCGACCCGAAGTTCATCACCGCGCGGCTCAACCAGGGCATCGCCCTGTTCAACCTGCGGCGCGATGAGCCCGCGCGCCAGATTCTTCGCGAGGTCACCGAGCGAGAGCCGCAGAACATCCGGGCGTGGTATAGCCTGGGCCTGCTCTACAAGACCAAGGGCCAGACCGAGCCTGCGCTCGAGGCCTTTGGCCGAGCAGGGCAGCTTGATGCCCACGACGCGGACACAAATTATTTCCGAGGCCTGCTCTACGCCGAGCTTGGGCAATACGACCCCGCCCTGGCCGCCTTCGAGCGTGCCCTGGCCCTAAATCCGTTTCATATCTCGGCGGAATTCGGGCTTGCCCGCGCCTATCAGCGCAAAGGCGACTCCGAGCAGGCGCGACGCCACCTGGAACGCTTCCAGAAATTGACCCAGGAAAAACTCGGCGCGCCCATGAGCCTGGCCTACGGCGACCAGGGGAAGTATTCGCTGGCGGAGCAGTTGGTTCTTCCGTCTGTCATGGTGCCGCCCGCGATTCCTGTCCGCTTCGTCCCTGTGCCCGGTGAAGAATCCGGCCTGCGCTTCACGCATTCCGTTGCCGGGTACGCCGTGGTCAAAACCGATGATCCGCTGCGGAAGCTTCACTCCAATTTGCATTCTTTCGGCCCGGGTGCATGCTTTTTCGACTACGACGGCGACGGTCGCGTGGACTTGTTCATCCCGAACGGAGAAGCGGATCTGCGGGGTGTGCTGTACCGGAACGCCGGGGGCGGGCGCTTCGTCGAGACAACTGGCAAGGCGCGACTCAACGTGCGCGGACGGGGTCTCGGCTGCGCCGCGGGTGATTATGACAATGATGGTTGGACCGACCTCGCACTGGTTGCCGGTGACGTGCTGAGGTTGTTCCGGAACCAAGGAGACGGCACATTCCGTGACGTGACCGAGCCCGCCGGGATTCACACCGAACCGGTTGTGATGGGTTTGACCTTTGTGGATTACGACCACGACGGCGACCTCGATCTCTACGTCACGCGGGTCTTCCAATTTTTGCCCGGAGCGCCTCCGCCCCGAGTCGCTCCCGCGAACAACGTCCTTTGGCGAAACAACGGCAATGGAACATTCAGCGACTTGACGCAGGCAACCGGCCTGGCCGGTCCGGGGAGCAGCTTGGGTGCGGTGGCGACGGATTTCAACAACGATCGGGGGATGGATCTTGTCGTGACCGGCGACGGGAAAGGAGCTCCCGGCATCTATATCAATCCCCGCGAAGGCCGCTTCCAGCCCATCGAGCCCTGGGCGGCGCCGATGCCGGCCCCCGCACTTGGCCTCGCTGTCTTCGATTTCGACAAGGATGGTTGGATGGACCTGGCTTGCACGCACGGTGGCGGTCCGGGCCTGACGCTGTGGCGCAACTCGGAAGCCAAGCGGGTGGAACCCGTGCCGCTGCCGCAGCTCGATTGGCAGAGGGGCTGGGGCTTGTCGGCGCTTGACTTCGACAACGATGGCTGGCTCGACCTCGCTGCTGTAGGTGAGACGAGTGCAGGCCAAGGAAGGATTGTTCTCCTGCGCAACCGCGGGCCGGAAGGATTTGAAAACGTGTCGGCCACTGTGGGGCTAACGGCTCTGAAGCTGAAGAGTCCTCGGGCACTCATCACGGCCGATTACGACGGCGACGGCGACACTGACCTTCTGGCAACGCAGAATGGCGGGCCCGTCGTGCTGCTGCGCAACGAGGGCGGCAACAAGAACAACTGGTTGCGCATTTCGCTCAAGGGTCTGGCCGACAACAAGAGCGCCATCGGGACCAAAGTGGAAGTTTTTGCCGGAGCGCTCTGGCAGAAATGGGAGGTGCAATCTTCATCGGGTTATCTGGGACAGAACGCAACGGAGATCATCGCCGGCCTTGGCAGCGCGAAAGGAGTGGACATTGTGCGGCTGCTCTGGCCCACGGGTGTCGTTCAGGACGAGGTGCAGCTCGCCGCCCGCGGCCATCACAGCTTCACGGAGATCGACCGCCGCGGAAGTTCATGCCCGATTTTGTTTGTTTGGAACGGCACAAAATTCGAGTTCATTTCCGACCTCATCGGGGCCGGCATTGTCGGGGAATGGACGGGGCCGGGCGAGCGCAACATTTCCGATCCGGACGAGTACGTCCGGGTTGAGGGACACCGCGTGAAGGAAAGGTCCGGCCGGCTCAGCTTCCGTTTGATCGAACCGATGGAAGAAATCACCTACCTGGACCAGGTTCGCCTTCTGGCGGTGGATCATCCCGCCGACCGAGATGTCTATCCAAACGAGCGCTTCCAACCCGCCCCGCCCTTTCCCGAGTTCAAAGCGACCACCGTCAAGAACCCCCGCCCGCCCCGGGCAGCTTGGGATGACGAAGGCCGGGATGTTCTGGCTCTTCTCGCCGAACGCGACCGGCGCTACGTGACCGGCTTCCGCAAACTCCCATTCCGGGGGTTCACCCAACCTCATTCGCTGACTCTTGATCTCGGAGACTTGCAGGAGGCGCGCAGCTTGCGCCTGATCTTCTTCGGTTTTATCGAGTATTTCAGCGCGACTTCGATGTTTGCGGCCTATCAGGCAGGCATCGGCGGTGTGGCGCCTTATCTTGAAGTTCAGGGCGAGAAAGGCGAATGGCGAAAGGGCATGGAATCCATCGGCTTTCCGGCGGGACTCTATCGAGCGATGGTTGTGGAAGTCCCGCTTGACCGCCTGGGCGGACAGGCTTACTCGAGCAAGGTTCGCATCACCACCAATCTCGAAATCTATTGGGATCAAATCCTGGTGGATACCAGTCCTCAGGATGTGCCGGTTCGAGTGGTCTCACTGACGCCCAGCGCTGCCGACCTGCACTTCCGGGGTTATCCCCGAGCGCATGAACCGAGCTTCCCCGGCGACCTGGTTTACGACTATGCGCAAATCAGCGCGACCGGCCCTTACCATCGGCACGGCGGGAACTACACCCGCTATGGTGACGTGCGCGAGCTACTGGCAGACCGCGACGACCGTTTTGCCATTCTGGGTTCAGGCGATGAAGTCTCCCTGGAGTTTGACCCTTCCCGCTTGCCACCACTCCCCGACGGCTGGAAGCGCGATTTCTTCTTCTATGCCGATGGGTTCGAAAAGGACATGGACTTTCATAGCGCCCATGCGCAGACCGTCGAACCTCTTCCTTTCCATGCCATGGGCTCCTATCCCTATTCCGCCCCTGAGAAATATCCCGACGGGCCCGCGCATCTCGCCTATCAGCTCGAGTACAACACGCGCCGCGCTGCCTCGCCCGGGAGTTACCTCTTCCGCTTTGAGTATGCACGCCACTAGACCACGTCATCAGCGTCAAATTCGAAAGGCGAGAACGACTCTCGGCGGCTGCGCCTTAGAGCTTCGCCTGACAAGCTCAGGCGGTAGGCACGTTGCCCATGCCGAGCTGCTCACTTGCTTGTCGTGGGGGCGAAGCGGATTTTGAACTTGTGTCGCTTGTAGCTTTCGGGGTTGCCCGCGGGAATTTTGACCTCAAGCAGGCGCGGGCGAGTGTCCGGTCCAGATAGCTCGGCACCCTCGGCCCCGGCGATTTGGGCTGAGCCATACGCTTCGAGTTGATACTCACGGCCGGAAAGCCCGGACACCTCGAATTCCACTTCATCGAGAGAAGGGCTCCAGGATTCCGAAACAACCTTCAGGTTTTGGCTCGCTTCGGTTGGCCGTGGCAGGATGGCGGGCACGAGGATGCCGAAATCATTCCTCAGATGAATCTTCAAGGTGCTTGAACCTCCGTAAATGGGGAAGCGCGCCACCACGTGCTGGTCCGTGGCATGGGTCTCAAGCCGAAAGGGTAGCGGCCGGTCATTCAACTCCACGGCCACAATCCCCGTCTTGGGACTGATGGCTGGAGAAACTTCGAAAAGGAATTCCTCGTGGCCATCGCGCCTCACTTCCAGCACAATTTCATCGCCCGTCTTCCGATAGGTGAGAGCGAAGGTGGTGTTTCCGACCAGCAGGTTCTGGAGTTCAAATTGCTGCCAGTGGGGTGGAGTGTGCGGCGAAACGGTCACTCGCTTGGTGATGGCGTCGGTCTCCAGCCCCATCAGGCCTCCAAGCAGCGGGGTGAGGACCATCGCCGAAGACCAGATCTGATGCGGGGAACTGGTCGCCAGCGGCAGATAGCGGCCGCCGGAAAGCACTTCCGTCACATTGCCGAGCGAACCATCGAGAGCGAGCAACGCATTGGCGCGGAGATTGGCGTAGGCCGCGAAGGGGCGATGGTAACGGTATTCGCCGACCGCGGCCCAGCCGGTGAAGAGCGGCCAGACGCTGCCAAAATGATAGCCAGCCGGACTGAATTTTTGGCTCCGTGAAGAAAGAATGCGCATTCCCCAATCCGCCGCGTGATCCTCATCGGCCAGGTGATCGATCATGGCGTTGGCCTTATCGCCATCGAGGAGGCCAAACCACATGGGCACGGTGGCGAGGACACTCGCCTCGTGCACCTTCTTGCCGTCCAGGTCGAGCGCAAAGGCGTAAATCCGTTTTTCGGGAATCCAGAACAACTCGTTCAACCGGACTTTCTGCTGATCGAACTCTTGCTCGAGGCTCTTGCCAAGCTCGTCCTTCCCGGTCAGGCGGGCGAGAGCAGCAAACGCCCGCAGCGCCGCGACGCCCAGCGCGCTCTGATAGAGTTCCGTCCTTACGGGCAGAAGAGGACCGCCTTCCACCCAGCCATGGCCGACACCGAGGTTTTGAGCAAACCCCTGAGCGTCCCGTGTCGAGCGCAGGAATGCATGAGCTTTCAGGATATGAGTCCATTTCCCCCGGATGAATGCCAGGTCGCCACTCTTCAAGGCATAGTCGTGCATTGCCAGGATGAAAAGCGGTGTGGCATCAGCGGAAGCGTAAGCGTAGGGATACTCTTCGAACCACGGCAGGAAACTGGCGCTTTGCGAAATCTCGTGGGGGATCTTCCCGTCCATACGCTGATAGCGGGAAAGGAAGTCAAGTGCGGCGCGGGCGTTGGCGAAATCTCCCACGGAGTGCAAAGCAAACGCCGTCCATAGGGCATCGCGTCCAAAAAACCAGCCAAAGCCGGGCCGCTGGCCTGCCCCGGATGTTCCGTAGCCCGCTACCAGGCCCATCCCCAGGAGGGGGTTGTTCACCATGCCTTTCACCACGCTGATTCTCGACCAGTCGTAAGCCTGCTGGAGCTGGGCGTCAGGGAGCTTCAGGTTGACGGTTTGAGTCAAGTAATGCTCGTAATATTCCGCCGCCTCTTCTCTGAGCCGTTGATGGTTGCCGGCAAGATGGCGATAGGTTTTCTGCAGGTCCGCCTTGCTCTCAAAAGATGCGGCAAGAATGATCATGCGGACATCTTTCGGTTTATCGGTTCGTCCGAGCTTGAAAGAGCTTCGAGGAGTTGAAGAATCACCCGCAAGAAATTCTTCTCCGGGATCAGCGGCAGAGGGGGAGCCGACGGCGGCAAAGAATCTTCTCCGTTCCTCGCCCATGACAAAGGCGCGGAGGGTTTCATCCCAACTCATGTAACCGCCGCCAATCGCCGCCGGCCACATCAACTGGAAGTCGCGTTGAAAACCGGCCTCAACCTCAAGGGGCTCGCCGGGGCGAGTTTCCATTTCCAGGATGATGACCGCGCCGGGCTCGTTCACCGGCACAAAGAGTGTTTCACGGACAAGGAAAGAATCGCCCGCATAATAGATGGTGCAGGCTTCAGGCCGAACACTCACCCGCCGGGCAAGTTTTTCAGCCGGGATGATCCGTCCGTTGAAATGAAATTTCAGAGTGAAGTCACGCATGATCTTCAGCGGATAGACCCAGGCCTCAAGGCGGCCCGTCTCGTATCCGAAAATTCCCGCCCGGGTGCCGACCGCATCCAGAAATTCCCAGGGCCTTACGGCACGGGAGAGTTCGATCGAGGGGGCCAGGCCAGATGGTTTCTTCGTGGCACGCTGTTCACTCTGAGTCGCTTTCGGGCCCTTCAACGGCTCCGCTTGGTCCGGGGCGGCAAAGACGCGGGCTTCTGCTGAACACACAAGCACAATCACGCACCATAAAATTCCAGCCAGCGACCGAGAACAGGATTGCCTGACCATGTTTCCTCCATTGACGCGGCGGGACCGACGAAAAAATTAGAGCTTTGGCCCCGAAAAAGCACGAAGCCAAGACCGTCGTGTCGTGGAAACGCAACTCCGGGCAACACTCTAGCAAAAACTCATTCGTTTGGGTTGAGTCTTTGTTGGGCACTGCGCTGAGGGAAACTGTTTCGGGACAAGGGTGTGGTGATTCGGGCGTATCGAGACCAGGACTGTGCCCGGGTGAGCGTTGCAGTCGGATTTTTGCTGGATGTGTAGCCATGCTAAAATGCGCGTCTTCGGACCGCTACCTTCCTTGGCGGATACTTGCGGGAGCGTCAGCATTGCATCTTTCCCGGCGCCGGTTCCTCGAATCGCTGAGCCAATGCGGCGTGGCATTGTCTCTCGAACGCCTCACGGCCGCGATGTTTCCGCCCCTCCGCGGCCAGCTCAGGGCCATCCAAGAGGCGCCGGTTGCCAAACCAACGGCGGCGGCGAAGGAGCTGGGCGTAAGCTTTGTCAACGTGGCGCGCCAGGCGGGCTTACACGCAAAGACCATTTTCGGCGGTGAGCACAAAAACAAGTACCTCCTGGAGACCACGGGTTGCGGCGTGGCTTTCTTTGACTTCGACGATGACGGCTGGTTGGATATTTTTCTCGTCAACGGTTGGCGTCTAGAGGGCTTTCCGAAGGGCGCAGAGCCAATCAATCACCTCTTCAAGAACAACCGGGATGGAACCTTCACCGATGTGACGGCAGAAGCCGGCCTGGTGCATTCCGGTTGGGGGCAGGGTGTCTCTATCGGCGACTACGATAACGATGGTTTCGAGGACCTCTTCATCACCTACTATGGGAAAAACGTGCTCTACCACAACAACGGCGACGGGACCTTCACCGACGTCACGGACAAAGCGGGCGTCGGTGGACCAGGAACCCGGTGGAGCACCGGCTGCTCCTTTGTGGACTACGACCGCGACGGCCATCTCGACCTTTTCATCGCGAACTACATCGATCTGGATTTGAAAACGGCCCCGGTGCCGGAGTCGGGACCGTGTCTCTATAAAGGCGTGATGGTGGCGTGTGGCCCTCCGGGTTTGCGCGGAGGCAAAAACATTTTGTATCGCAACAATGGCGACGGCACCTTCACCGATGTCTCGGAGGCGTCAGGGATCACCCGGGCCATCGGGACTTACGGATTGGGAGTTCTCACCGCCGATTTCGACAATGACGGCTGGCCTGACATTTATGTAGCGAACGACTCCACGCCCAGCGCGCTCTATCACAACCAAAAAAATGGCACGTTTCGGGACATCGGGCTTGAGGCGGGCTGCGCCGTCAGCCCGGACGGCAAGCCCCAGGCTGGCATGGGCGTCTCCGCCGGTGACTTTGACCTTGACGGGAACCTCGACATCGTGAAGACAAATTTCGCAGGCGATACGCCTTCTCTCTATAGAAATCTGGGGAAGCTTGCGTTCGACGACCACACGTTTGCCGGCGGCATGGGAGTGAACACGCGCTTTCTGGGCTGGGGGGTCGGCTTTTTCGATATGGACAACGACGGGTGGCTTGACGCGCTCCTGTGCCACGGCCACGTCTATCCTGAGGTTGAGCAACTGAAAACCGAGGCCGGCTATGCCCAGCGCAAAGTGCTCTTCCGCAATCTACGAAACGGGCGGTTTGAAGACGTCTCCGCCCAAGCCGGGCCCGCCATCCTGGCCGAATCGCCGGCGCGCGGTTGCGCCTTCGGTGACTTTGACAACGATGGGGACATGGATATGGTGGTCAACACCATAAACGATTATCCGGAATTGATCCGCTGCGACTCCTCACTCAACCATAACTGGATCAAGGTCCGGACCATCGGGACGAAATCGAACCGCAGCGGCATTGGCGCGCGGCTGAAATGCCTCACTTCACCACCTGACGAAAAAGGCGCTCATCAGCAGATCGAAGAAGTTCGGAGCGGTGGAAGTTACATCTCGCAAAATGACCTGCGGATCCATTTTGGTCTGGGGAAGGCGGACAAAGTGGACCTACTCGAAATTCGCTGGCCCAGCGGGCAGGTGGATACGCTCAAGAATATCCCGGCCAACCGGTTGATCTATGTAAAAGAGGGCGAAGGAATCATTCGCACGCAAACATTTCCGACCGCACAGAAAAAAACCGGTTAAGTCCTCCAGGGACTGGCTTCGAGAAAAAGTCCCCTCAGTTTTTCCCAAACCCGCTCAACCCTTCGTTCAAACCAGCTTTAGTCTTGTTTTCTTTCGCCAACCTCGGTGGCTTTCCCGAACCCTCTTCGAGCACGGCGATCGCGTTGACGGGCAGGTCGTCGAATCTCTCGATGAGGCCGCTCGGCCAGCGAATTTCCAGTTCCTCGATTTTGGCAGCCTGGCCGAGTCCGAAGTGGACGCGCATGTCGCTTTGAGAGAAGTAGCTGGAACCGCTGCGGACCTCATCCACGAGAGTGCGCCTGCCGACCTTGAGCGTGATGCGGGCGCCGATGCCGTTGCGGTTCGACTTCGTTCCGACGGTTTTGATCCCGATCCAGTGGTTCTTGGAGGGGGCTTGATTGACGAGCAAGCTGGGCCGGTCGTGCATATTGCTGACCAAGGCAGAGAGACGCCCGTCGTTCCACAAATCCCCGACAGCCAGGCCTCGCGCCGAAGTCCGCATGGAAATTCCCGGACCGGCGATGGTCGAGACGTCGGCGAATGTCCCGTTGCCGTTGTTGCGGTAGAGGAGGCGGGGCTCGCGGTAGCTGCTGCCGAGCTGGTGGATGTCCACCTCGGGATAGACGTGGCCATTGACGAGCAACAGGTCAGGCCATGTGTCGTTGTCGAAATCCAGGAACATCGTTCCCCATCCGAGGTACTTCGTGTTCAAACCCATGCCCGCTGGGAAGGTGACGTCAGAAAAGGTCCCGTCGCCGTTGTTGCGATAAAGGGTAGAGGTGTCATCCGAGAAGTTGGTTCTGAAGATGTCCAGGTGGCCATCGCCGTCAAAATCGGCAACGGTCGCGCCCATTCCGGCTTGCTCGCGACCGTCCTCGTTGAAAGCAGCTCCGGCCAGCACAGCAATATCGGTGAACGTACCGTCCTTGTTGTTGTGATAGAGGATGCTCGGGGTACTGTCGCAGGCGACATAGATATCCGTCCAGCCGTCATTGTCGAAGTCAGCCGTCGAGACACCGAGCGCGTAATAGCCGGAAGCGCGGTCGATGTGCGCCTTCACGGTGACGTCCTCAAATGTGCCGTTGCCCTTGTTGTGATAAAGGAGATTCCCGGCAGGCTTCAAGCCCCGCGGGCCGCACATCACCGGGATCCCTTTCCACTGGCAGAAGCGCCCTTCTCCCGGAGCAGGGGCGGAAGCCACCTCGAAGTCCACATAGTTGGCCACGATCAGGTCGAGCCAGCCGTCGCGGTCATAGTCCACAAAGGCGCAGCCTGATCCCCACGCCTTGCCAGTTCCGGCCACACCCGCCTTTTCGCCCACTTCAGTGAATGTACTGTTTCCGTTGTTATGGAAGAGGCGATTCTTGCCGTAATAGGTCACGTAGAAATCGTCCCAACCGTCGTTGTCATAGTCTCCGGCGCACACCCCCTGGCCCCAACCCGAGCTTGCCAGGCCCGCTCGCGCCGTGACATCGGTGAAAGTACCGTCGTGGTTGTTGCGGTAGAGGCGGTTGGTGGGCTCCTGGCCCGGCGGGAAGCCTTCGAGTGTGGTGCCGTTTACGAGGAAAATGTCCGGCCAGCCGTCCCGGTCGTAGTCAAAGATGGCGACGCCACTGCCGGTGGTCTCAATGATGTATTTCTTTGTGTCCTTCCCGCCAAAGATATGGATTGCGACCAGACCCGCTTTCTCAGCAACATCGATGAAATAGGCGATGGGATGAGGCGGGTCGGCGGCTTTCGTCTGACCGGAGCAGATGGGGGGCACCCCGAGCAACCCACCGGCGATCATGGCTATACCCAGTGGTATGCGTAATAGAGAAACCGATAACCGCCGATTCCGGGGACGATTTTGCGCGAGGTGGATACCTCTCAGGTTTCGGCTGCGAATAAAAGACAACCTTGGCCGCGGTTCAAAACACATTTCGTTGATCACAGCCTCTTTTCTCCGTATCTCTCTCAAATACCACTCGCCGCCGGAAGGTGTCAATTCGCGGGACGGCGAGCGGGGGACCGCCGGAACCGGAGCTGGCTTCTTGGTTGACGCAGCGAAACAGCCAACCGTATATTGGGAATCTTCTCTCCTGGAACAAAGCGATGTTTTCCTTCGAAAGCCCATCGGCAAAGGCTGCGGGAGTGGTAGCCAACGTTTTCGCCTTGTTCTTCTCGATTTTCCTGATGATCCTTCCCGGGCAGGCGGAGCAGGCAGATTCTGCCGATGTTCAAGCGATCTATCGTCGGGGTTACGTTGCGCTTCAGCAACGCAACCTGAAAGCGGCGCTGGCCGCCTTCGAGCAGGTGGTCAAGCTCAGCCCCCGGAGTCCTGAAGGACACAACTCGCTCGGCTTTGTGCTCCTGCAACTGGGAAAGGCGGAGCGCGCCGAAGCCCATCTTCGCCGGGCCATCACCCTGCAGCCGGACTTCTACCAAGCGCACTCGAATCTCGCTCAGACCCTGGCCAGCCAAGGGAAGCTTGATCAGGCAATCACGGAATTTCGCAAAGCCCGGGAGCTTGCCCCAAACGATGCCGAGGCCCATCGCCTGCTGGGCCTGGCGTTGATCGCCGCCGGAGATCTGGAGGGGGCCATCACCGAGCTTCGCTCCGCCGCTCAACTTGCGCCGGACCGGGCTGAGATTCACGACGAGGTGGGCAACGCGCTCGCGCAAAACCTTCGGTGGGAAGACGCTGCCCGCCATTTCCGGGAAGCCATACGATTACAACCTGACTTTGCTGAAGCGCACTTCCACCTGGGCGTGGTGCATTGGCGACGGGGTGACCTGGAGGCTGCCGTCGCTGAACTCGAAACCGCTCTCCGGCTTCGCCCCGATCACGCCGACTCAAACTACTACCTCGGGCGAGTGTATGAACAGAAGGGAGACCGCGCAGAGGCTATTCGGTACTTGCAAGCGGCTGCCAAGCTGAACCCAGATTCGGCGGAGTTACAGAATCGTGTTGGCTTGCTCCTGCAGCATTCCGGAGAGGTGGAGGCGGCGATCGGGGCGTTCCGGCAAGCGCTGAAGTTAAACCCGGACGACCCCGAGGTGCATAACAACCTCGGGCTGGCACTGGTGCAACACGGTGACGCGGACGCCGGTATAGAAGAGTTCCGGGCCGCGCTGGGTCTGAACCCCAAGGACCCCGGCTTTCGCAACAACCTCGGCATTGCCCTGATGCAGAAAGCTGATTTCGACTCCGCCATCGCCGAATATCGAGCTGCCATCGAGCTTGCCCCGCAAAACGCCGAACTTCACTACAACCTCGGCCTTGCCCTGAAGTTCAAAGACCGTCTCGAGGAAGCCATCGCCGAGTTTCAAAAGGCCCGGGAGCTTGACCCCGATCTGGCTGATATCCACTACTCTCTCGGCGTGACGTTCTGGCAGAAGGGCGAGTTTGCCCAGGCCGCTGACGAGCTGCGGGCAGCACTTCGGGCAAAGCCTGACTACGCGGAGGCTCACTACACTCTGGGCACGGTCCTGAAACAGATGGGGAACCCGGAGGAAGCCGCTTCGGCCTTGCGGGAAGCCATTCGCTTGCAACCGGATTTTGCGGGGGCTCACACCACGCTCGCTTCCGTCCTCCGCCAACTGGGCGACACGGCCGGCGCGGCGGCCGAAATGCGCCAGGCTGCGGAAATCACCCAGTCCAAAACCAATCGGCAAAGCGCCACCTTTGCCACAAACTTTGGCGCCAAGCTTTTGAGCGGCGGCGATATCGAAGGCGCCATCGCACAATTTGAATCCGCCCTCAAGCTTGCTCCTGATTACGCTCCCGCCCATTTTCAGCTCGGCCTGGCTCTTCGCCGGAAGGGAGACCACGAACGGGCCAGGGCGGAGTTTCAGAAGGCTACCGCACTCGATCCCCGGCTCAAGCCGCCGAGCGAATGATCACAGAACGCACCTTTCCCCGCCGCATTTTGTCAGCGCTGCTCCGCGGCCGCGGTGACGCCGCTCCGAGACCCGGTACAGGACGCCCCATCAGGCGTTCGTGCCGGGATTACGGTTGAGGCGCTCGTCGCAAGGCTTTTTGAAAGGCTTCCAGATTGCTCCGGTCGATGACCGCGATCCCCGTGTCCAGCACTGCCGGCAGAGGCGAGACGGGCGCGGCCCGCCAGTCCTTGAACTCGCGCAGGAAATTGTGATGAAGGTCGTCCAGGAATTTCAGGCCGTAGAAGGTCATCGTGTAGGGTTTCTGGGCGATCGTGGCCGAAATCCCGCCCTGGCCGATCCAGTAAAGGGTCTCCTCGTCCTTGTCAAAGGCCAAGATGGTGATTTGAGCGAGCCGGTTGAGGCGATAGGCAACTTCCGCAGCACTGCGACCGCCCGTTGACTCCACTGAAACAAAAGCTTTCAAATCGGGATGCTCGGCCCAAGTCTTTGTGACCAGATCGTTGGCGAGCCCCGGATCGCCCTTGTCGTCAATGGTCGCCACGCTTTTGATTCCAGGATAGGCTTTCAACCCATCCTGGTAACCGCGAAGGCGTTCCTCCAGATTGTACTGTCCAGAGATCGTGAGAAAGGCGATCGAGCCTTTGCCGGCCAGAAGCTTGCCCAGTAGCTGAGCCCCGCGGCGGCCTGCTTCGTAGTTGTTCGTGCCGACGAACAGCAAGCGCTGGCTCTCCGGCGAGTCTGAGTCAAAGCACAGGACGGGGATGCCCTGTTGGATCGCCGCATTGATGCTTGGCTTGAGCAGGTTTGCGTCTGACGGGGACACGAGAATCCCGCTCGGTCGGCTGGCCACCACCATGTCAAATAAGCGCTTCTGCTCGGGCGGGTTGAAATCCGGCGTGCCCACAAATTCCACTTTCACTCCCAGTTGCCGCGCAGCGTCCTTGAAGCCAGCCTGCGCTTCCTGCCAATATGGCAGATTGATGTTCATGGCCACCGCCACAAAGCGGTCCTTCTGGTGGGGGTTCTGCGCGCAACCCGACAGAAGCGCGCAGGCCATGATCAGTGTCATGTAGCTCACTTTTCCACCGATGTTCATGATGTCCCCCTTCGCTTGTGAAAGGTGTCGTCCATCCCAACCAAGGTAGCCCGGTGGAAGGGCAGGTTGCAATTCGAAAGAGTGAAGACTTGACTGCGAAACAGAATGACCGCGTGGCAGATTGCAGTGGCGATTTCTAGCCGCCCTAGGGAGAGGGCTTCCCGGAAGGCATCATAATAGGATTGAAGCGCCCTGAAGAGATGACCCCCAGGCAGGACGTGTCGAGGCGATTGCCAAGCGAGTCGAAAGAAATGTCGCCGGTGAGCCCCTTGAAGTGGATGCGGGCCAGTTCGTCGCGAAGGCGCGCGCGATTGGGGCCTGCCTTGTCGATGCCAGCCAGAAGAACGCGCACGGCGTCGTAAGCGGTTCGCCCACCCATATCTGCTGTTGCGCCGAGATGCCCGGAGCGACCTTGCGAAACAGTATCCGAGTGGGGAACGGCTTTCCATAACATCGTCACTCCCTCAGCAAATCCGTCCTTGTTTTCCAGCAGAATGGTCGGATCGTCTTGCGTCACGACGACGAGCTCACCGGAAACCTTTGCGTGCCGCAGCCGCCGCAACATGGTTGCCGACCTAGCTGCGGAAGCCCATAGGACGATGGCCTCCGGACGGGCGCGACTCACGGCAGAGACGACGTCCTCCCAGTCTCCTGCTTCACCACTCATTGCCGGCAGCAAATAGACACTGGCCCCGGCCACGGAAGCCAGCCTTTTTAGCGCCGCCACAGTCCCGCCAATGGCGGGATTGTTTGCGGGTGAGACGGCCAGCACGAAAACGTTTCGCAGTCGGCGGCGTTCGAAAAGGTACTGAGCAAGGATCTTGACCTGAGCCGAGTCATCGCCAGCAAAACGATAAATCCAGGGAATATTCGTCTGGGTCAGGCTCGGGTCGTTCGAAAAGGTCAGCACGGGCACCTGGGCTTTGGTGGCGACTTGCTCGGCCAAATGGGATGCCCCGCGGTCGGAGGAAGTCATGATGGCGACGACCGCTTCTTCGTAGATCATTTTCACCAGATCGGTGGTGGCGCGTCCCCAGGGCTGCGAGTCGGAACGAACAACGAGAGTGAAAGGTTTTCCCCGATATCCGCCACGCTCGTTGGCTTCCTGAATGGCCTGTTGCGCGCCCCGCAAGATGCCCTGTCCTTCCTGCTCGCGCGGACCCTCCGTGGGGATGAACAGGCCAATACGGATCTCCGCCAGGGCAAGATCCATTTCGGGCTCGCGGCCCGGACCCGCGTACGTAGGTGGATAGTCACCAACAGAGACAGCCGGCGGAGGTGCCTGCCCCGTTTCCATGCGGAACGGGGCCTGCGCAGCTAGCCAAGCAGGAAGAAACAAGACCGCCACAAGGGACCAGAAGCCAATATTTTTGGCCGGTGGCAAAGCAACCTCCCCGCCAGCCGACGAGTTACCGCGCGGGCGCGGGACGGAAGAGGAATCGTCCGCGGTTGACCGTAGCCAACGCGAGCGGGGCAACATTGTTGTGGGTGAGATCGAAGACAATCCTCCCCGTGACCCCGTCGTACTCTTTTAGAGCGGCCAGGGCATCACGAATGCGAGCGCGGTTGAGCCCGGCCTTTTGGATCGCCGATACCAATAAATTCATGCCGTCATAAGCGTAGGCTGCGAAAGGGCTGGGCGGCTCGCCGAATCGCTGCTGAAAATTGAGAACGAATTGACCAAATACCGGGTCGTTGCGCGTCGGGTCATAGGGGTAAGTAGCGATGAGCCCCTCAGCCGCTGGCCCTGCCACAGCGAGCAACTCTGGTGTCGCCAACCGGTCGGCGCCGAAGACCTTAGCCTGCAGGCCGAGTTGGCGCATCTGAAGCAAGATGAGCCCTGCTTCGCGCGCATCCCCCCAGATGACGACGCCTTCGACGCGGGCGGCCTTGAGTCGCTCGAGCAACGGCCTGAAGTCTTTTTCACCAATGTTATAGAGCAGTTCGAGGACAAGAGGGTGGCCGAGCCGCCGTGCTGCGTCACGAAACTCTGCGATGCCGACGCGACCATAGCGGTCGCTTGACCGGAGACCAGCCACTCGCGTTAGTCGCTCACGCTTGAAGACGACATCGGCCAGGGCATAGCTCTGCTGACGGTCGTCCGGTACACATCGAAAAATCCAGGGGATGCGCGTCTCCGTCAACGTTGGATCCGTCGAGCCGGTGTTGACGATGGGGACTTCGCTCTTGAGCGTCACCCGCAAGGCGATGTGGGTGCTGCTGCCGTCAATCGAGCCCAGCATCGCCCAGACCTTGTCGTCGTAAGCAAGCTTGACAAATTCGTTGCTGGAAGCACCCCAGAGGGCTTGATCGTTGTGCTCGACGAGCACAAAAGGCTTGCCGCGGTAGCCGCCCCGAGCGTTTGCCTCCTCCAGGGCCATGCGAGCTCCCCTAAGCATTTGTGTACCCAGTTGCTTATCGGGGCTGTCCAAGATAGGGCCCAGGAACCCGAGGCGGACTTCCGAAACATTCTCCGGTTCGGGATATTCGCGCCCGGGGCCGTTATATTCGAGTGACGTGAGGAAAAAACGTTCGTATGGTTGGACAAACCGGCGATAGGGGACGGCTTCTTCCGGCATCTTAGCGTAACGCTCATCGCCGGTTTTCGAAGGTGGCGGCTCTTGCGCAAATGCGCCCGCGACCAGGAACCACGCGAGCGCAGCAACTCTCCCTAGACGATTGCTTCTGGACACGCTTCTGCCCTTTCTGACATGCATTGCTGTCAAGCTGGCCGGCTCAGAGCTTGTTCCCCCTGGCCCGACCGCTGCCGGATGGCCCGGATCAACTGCTGCAAAACGGAAGGACGAATGCCCTGAAAACCGTCACAGCGGACGCTTGCCCGATCGGTGTTTTCACCGATGACTTCGATGATCAGCCCGTGCGCGCCAAATTCGATCGCGGCGCGACTCGCCAGCGGCACCATCCCGGGGTCGCCCGTCGCATGGCTAGGGTCCACAATAACCGGAAGGTACGTCAAAGCTCGCACCGCCGCGATCACGTTCAAATCCAGTGTGAAACGAGAATATTCGCCACCGGCAGAAGTTCTGATACCACGCTCACACAGCAGGATATCTCTATTGCCTTCCTTGGCCACGTACTCAGCAGCCCCCAACCACTCCAGCAGGCTTGCCGCCATGCCCCGTTTGAGCAAGACCGGCATGCCGCTTCTGCCGACCTCGACCAAGAGCGGATAGCACTGCATATTGCGCGACCCAATCTGCAGCATATCGGCGTACTGGCTCACCAGCTCCACCAGCCGCACGTCCATCACTTCGGTGACCACCGGCAAGCCCGTCTCCGCGCGAGCTTCCGCCAAAATCTCCAATCCTTCCTTGCCCAATCCCTGAAACTCATACGGCGAAGTCCGCGGCTTGAAGGCCCCGCCGCGCAACATGTCTGCCCCACACTGTTTCACCGCTCGCGCCACCTCTAGCATCTGGGCACGACTCTCAACGGCGCAAGGGCCGGCGATGATGACAGGGCGGTCATTCCCAAAGCGTACCCCGCCGGCCTCGACCACCTTGGTGGATCCGGCGTCACCGTATTCGGAACAGGAGGCACGACTGACGATCGAGAATAGTTTTCCCGCCGCGGTCCGGAGATTCCTTCCTTCATGCCCCATGGCCTCTTCCTTCTGCTCCCGGTTTCAGGCAACGACTTTGCCGCTCTGGTTCAACCGCTTTTCTGGCCCTCGGTCTCGAAGACGGCGATGGCCTCAATCTCCACGAGTAACTCTGGCCGACACAAAGTGGCTTGCACTCCGGTGCTGGCTGGGAGTGGGTCCAGTCCTTGCTCACGATAGAACTGGGTACGAATCTCGTTGAAGTCCGCATAGTTCTTCATGTCGTTCAAATAGCAAGTGGTGCGTACCACGTCCTTCCAGCTAGCGCCTTCCGAGGCCAGCAAGGCCGTGATGTTGTGAAATGTCCGCCATGTCTGTGCCCGAAAGTCTCCGACATGGACGGATTCACCCCGGTCATCCACGCTGGCGGTTCCCGAAATAAAAAGAAGCGTGATCCCGCGGATGTCCAGGCGAATGCCACGCGAAAAAGAGGAAGGCCGGGGATAGTTATAGGCTTCATTGAGTGCCTCAGGCGCCCGCATCGCCTTCTTGAGGATCGGGCGCTTACCGCTCCCGACCCCCTGCACGTTTTTCTCCTCAACGGCTCCTTCTTGTGTCTTCACCAAGTTTTTCCTCCCGAGTTCGAATTCCACGACTGAGGCCTTTAGCTGTTCCTACCCAGATGTCGTCGCCTTGAAAATCGATAGCGAGTATATAGTTGTTGGCCGGGCCGGAAGGGGTAGTGAGAGAGGTCGTGTTGGCGGTGGTGAGAATTTTCACTTCGCCCTCCGACCCCTCCGCCTTCCGGCGGTAGGTAATCCACGTCTTCCCGTCGAAATAGTTCAAGCCTTTGTCGGTGCACATCCACACTGCATCTCCGCGGGCTTTGATGAAGTTCACAAAATTGCTGGCCAAGCCGCTGTCTTTTTCGAGAAAGCCCTGCCAGTGCCGGCCGTCGTAGCGGCTGACGCCAAAGTAGGTAGCTGCCCAAAGGATCTTGTTCTCGTAGCTGACGCTGGCAACCACGTCGTGGATCAGACCGCTATCGCGAAACAACACAATTTCCATTTCTCCGTCCGGGTCGCGGTAGTCCTTCCAGCGCCCGGTCGCCACGTCATACTCGAGCACGCCGCCGCCCCAAACGGCAACGTACACCTTGCCGTCATTGACAGCGAGGTTGTAACACCAGATTTCATGCATGGGCGTGTTCCGCTCGTTAAAAAGTGCCCACTCCCCCGTGCGCGTATTTAGCCGGCTGAGGCCAGCGGCCGTGGCGGCCCACACGAATTCATCCTGAATCGCGACGGCGTAAACGACGTCGTTCGATAGGCCGCTGTTCAACTGCGTGAAAGTATCGAAGCGCCCTGCCGAAAAACGGTTCAGGCCGCCCAGGGTTGCAACCCACAGGTCCCCCGTCTTGCGGTCCACTGCGAGCGACATGACGACGCGGTGGGCCAACCCGTCGGCAGGCCTGTAAATCCTCCAGGCGCCTTTTTCGTAGAGACCCAGTCCGTTTTCCGTTCCCACCCATACCCGATCATCCTCCACGCAAATCGCAAACACCTTGTTATCCGGCAGCCCGTCACCCACCGAAAAGTTTTCCCAGTGGCGGTAGATAGGGAGGTTGCCCCTCGGCTCCTGAACCCCCGGAGGCGAGCTCGGGACGGAAGGGCTGGCCACGGCATCTGCGCCATAGACCCAAGGAAGAGAGCCCCAGGCAGTGAAACAAAAAAGCAGAAGTGCGCCACGCATCGTCATAATGTTTTCAGATATTCGATAAGGTCGTTCAACTGATCTTTCGTCAAGTCCGAGGTGAAGCCATGCTTGTCATTCGGGTTGAAAATCGTCCAGATCTCCTCCAGGGTTTTTGCCGAGCCGTCGTGCAGATAGGGACCGGCTTCGTAAACGTTATTCAATTGGGGAGCTTCAAAGAAGCCCGGACTATCGTAAGGGTTGATGGTCCCGACGTCCGCTTGAATGGAGCTGGTGTAGTGCGGAGGCGTGTGACAGGAGAGGCAACTGGACATCTTCGGCAACGGGCTGCCGTCTTTCTTGGTAATTCGCTCGAAGATCATCTTTCCACGCTGTTGAGCCGGCGTCAGCTTGCCATCGCGGCGGCGGTAGCGGTTGGGAGGGAGCGGGATGGCTTTCAGAAAGGTTACCAGGTCGCGAAGCTGGTCAGGGCGGTAGGCCTCCGAGCGGAATAGGAACTTGGACACACGCGGGCCGCACTGGGTTTCCAGATCAGGATTCGTCCCTCGCCACTTGTAAGGGGCAGTCTCGGCAATGCCCCGCAGCGTACGGTTCTCGACGATGTTGCGACCGAGGCCGTCGGGTTCCAAGTCATAAGCCAACCCGTCCAGATGATCCTCGGGATGGCAGGTCGAACAACTGAACTGTCTCTGAAACGAGGCGCTGGCGTTCTGGAAAAGTATCTCGCCCCGACGAAGAGCTGTGAGGCGCTTTGGCCCACCCAGATAAATTTCACCGATGGACTGTCCGCCTGAGTTGGAGTCCACGCTGATGATGGAGATGGAATCCGATAGCCGGTTCGCCACGTACACGAAGCGCCCATCGGCAGAAGCGGCCAATCCGCGAGGATCGCGGCCCACCGGGATACGTTTCCGGACGAATCTCGCGCTCAAGCTCAACAGGTTGGCATAGTTCTTCAGATCCGCACGGGATGCGGTGGCAATGAGCGCGGCAAGCGCTCGCGCGTCCACCACTGTCACCACATCGGCCCCGCTTGAAGAAACGTAGGCATACCGCCCGTCAGGGGTGAAGGCGATTCCATAGGGGTTCGCAAAATAGCGGTCTATTTCGTCCAGCAGCACTTGGGCCGGCGGCGCTCCCGCCGGGAAGCGAACCATGCCCAGTCCGTGCGTGATGACCCAACCTTGAGCGACCTGCACCATGGGGTTGAGATTTTTGGGGCGCAGCAACGCCACTAAGAGGAAACCTCCTTCGGGGGAATAGGCCACCGTGCGCAGCGTTGCCGCCCCGGGCAAGAATTCGCGTCGGATGACTCTTTGCGTCTTTGTGTCAATTACGGTGAGTTCGGAGACAGGCGGGGTCCGGAATGGCCCCGCATTGGGAAGCAAGTTGGCAACAGAAACGGTTTCCCCGTTGGGCGACAAGCTGAGGTGGTGGGGCGAACGACCGGCGGCCAGCCGCTTGATCTCCGAACCAGTTTTGGCGTCGATCACCGAGATGTCGTTACTGATGGAGTTTGCGACGTAAAGCGTGCTTCCGGTGCGGTCAATGGTCACCCCGGCAGGGCCGAAACCGGTTGGGAAGTTTTTCGTCACGCGCAGCTCGCGGGCGTTCACCACGCTGACCGTGTCCGACCAATGGTTGGTCACGTACAAGGTCTGGCCATCCGGGCTGAGAGCAATTCCTTTAGGCCGCTCGCCGACGGGCACCCGGCCGATGACGGTGCGGCGGTTCAGATCTACCACCGCAAGCGAATGACTACCCTCGCAAACCACGTAGAGCCTGGCGCCATCAGGCGAAAGAACCAATTCCGTGGGCGACTGATAGACGACTGCCTGGAGACGACTCCCGGTTGACCGTGCTTGCGTGAAACCACAAGTCACGGCTGCGGCCAGCAGGGTTAAAGCCATTCGCCTTATCACGGTGGCGCTCACTTGACTCCTGCCGCCGGTCCCCGCCCTGGCGAGGCCGGCTCAACGATGGTGAGAATTTGATCAGCGCGAACGTTGCTGAGTTCTTGCACCGTTCCGGTGGGCCAGCGGACGGTGAGATGCTCCACCACAGCCTGCGACCCCAGACCAAAATGGGCACGAGGATCGTTAGAGGAGAGGTAACCCGAAGCAGGCTGTATCTGGACAAGCTGCTTCTTCCCGCCAGTCTCCAGCTCGACACGTGCTCCTAAAGCGCCACGATTGCTGCGAGTGCCCACCAACTTCACCATGAGCCAGTGCTGCTGATTTCCGCCATCGTTGCGGAGCAGGATCCCGCGGCTGCCAAGATTCACTATATAGACATCAACGTCGCCATCGTTGTCGTAGTCAGCGAAGCAGGCGCCCCGTCCCACGGTCTTGGTCTGGAAGAAGGCGCCGGCACCGGAGGCTGCGTCCGAAAAGGTTCCGTCTCGGTTGTTGCGCAACAGCGAGTGTTCCTGCGTAATGAGATGGTGCAGGCCGCCATTCACAACGAAGATATCTTTCCAGCCGTCGTTGTCGTAGTCGAAAAAGGTGGTGCCCCAACCCACGTATTGACCCGAGATGCGAGCCACCCCGCTGGGAGCCGTCTTATCTTCAAAGAAGCGCTCGTTTGGCAACCAACGGTAAAGCCGGTGGTAGCGCAGGTCAGAGACAAAGAGGTCCAGATGTTCATCGTTATCGTAGTCGGCAAACACCGGTCCCATGGCCGAGGTGGCTTCCCCGTTCTCCCCATAGGCCACGCCTTGCTCAAGCGCCGCGTCCGTGAATGTGCCGTCATGGTTGTTGCGGAAGAGAAAACTTCTCATGGCATCGTTCGCCACGTAGATGTCGGCATAGCCATCCTCATCAAAATCGGCAGATGCCACGCCCATCGCCCGACCCTCGGGGTTATAGATCCCCGACTTGCGGGTCACATCGGTAAAAGTGCCGTCGCCGTTGTTGTGGTAGAGAATGTCAGCCTCGCCTTCATAACTGAGCGGCCCGGGGAAGTTGTCCGGCGAGTAGTAGTTCTTGTAATCGGGATCAAACTTGAGGTAATTGCCGACGTACAGGTCGAGGTAGCCGTCGTTGTCGTAATCGAAGAACACCGCCCCGACGCCAAAAGCGGTATCACCAACACCTGCGCGCGCGGTGACGTCAGTGAAAGTTCCATCGCCATTGTTGTGATACAGGGTGTTGCGGCCGTAGTTCGTGACATAGAGATCGGCGAAGCCGTCGTTGTCATAGTCCGCCACCGCGACTCCCATCCCATAGCCACGGTCATCCGCTCTGGTCTCTCTCGTAACGTCGCTGAATGTGCCATTGCCGTTGTTGCGGTACAGCCGATCCGTAAAGCCTTGCTTCGGCCAACCCGGCGGAGGCACCGTGCCGGTGATGCCTTTCAGATAGGTACCATTTACCAGATATAGGTCCAACAGAGCGTCGTTGTTATAGTCAATCCAGCCGCAACCCGCGCCCGTTGCTTCAACAATGTTGGACAACATCTCCTCACCGAAGGTATGGCGGAAATCAATGCGCGCTGCCTCGGTGACGTCGGTGAAGGTGACGGGAGACACAGATGGCGCACCGCCCTGACCCTGTGCCGCCACCCAGCTAACAAGCAGCACAAAGAGCAAGCTGGGGGTTTGCGCTACCCAGGTTACTGCCGCACGGCACTGGAGTCTCACAGCCTACTCCTGTTGTTGAGCGACCCTTTCAGGCGTTCCCTGGCCTGTCAGCCGAAAAGGAACATCCTTGCGTGACAGAATCTGAGGAACCGTGTTCTCTGGAGCCAAGGCCCGATCCTCGTGACATCCCACACAGGCTCGATTTTCGCCCGGCCTTACCCAGAACCAACTCTTTTGGGCAGCCAGGGGACGCTCGCTCGCATCGAGCAGCTCCAGCCGCAACGGCGTGTCGGCCGGCACCTCCAAGAAAAATGAACCATCCGCAGCGACAGGTGCCACTCCCAAGATTCGGATGCCACCGGCCACCTCGTCTTGCGCCAGCACACGGACCTTCTGGATGGCTCCCGGAACCAGGCGCTCGGTGGAGGAAAGATAGCTATTCAAGCCAATGAGGGTTCCAGTCTTTTTGCTCCGATTGAGAATGCTGGGAAACAACCGCGGCTGCGGGTGCGCTGCCACGGGCACCGCGTCGAAACTGTGCAGGCGGGGATGGCGATACATCAGCCGGCCCGGGCCACTTTTGGTGCGCTCCAGATGACGGAGTTCATACCTGCTAGGGTGGGTGGCGCTTCTGCTGCCCGTGCGACCCGGCCGCCAGGCAACGACGAACTCATCATGCCGGAGTGGTTGCACAGAGAGATAAAGACCTTCTGCACCGCCAAAAACGGAGTTGCCTTGAGATCCGCGGGCAATCTCTGCCAGGGCCCCAGCGGAGGCGTCCGTGTAGCTGGATTTGATAAAGACAATCGAACCATCTTCCGTCTCACGAGCCGTAGTTCGGGCAACGTTGGGGTCGTGTTCACAGCGCAGAGAAGCCAAGCCAGTCCCATCGGGCCAAACCGTATAGAGTTCCACCGAGCTTCCGTTTTGCGAACCGCCCCACGAGTGGCGTCCCAGCAAGAGCAGCCGGCCATCACGCAGGACAGAAGCCAGTTCGAAGGAAGTCCGTCCAAACGTGATCGGATGGGCGCCACTGCCGTCGCGCTGTGCGACCCGAACCCGCCCCTGCGGTCGGTTTCCTGCCCAGCGTACTTGTGTAAAGGCAATCCTGTTTCCCGGCAGGTAGGCTGGTTTCAGGCAATCCCCGGCGCAGGACGTCAGTCGTCGTTTGTGCCGCCCGTCCACCTCCATTTCCCATATCTGCCAAGAGTCTCGCTTGGCGCGACGGCCGGCGAACAAAATGGATTTCCCATCGAAGGAGACTTGGGGATCGGCAGCACTCCAAAAATCCGGTGTGAGTGACAGGACCTTGCCCCCCTGTTCCGGAGGAGTGAACAAAACAATACGACTGCCGCGCGGAAATCGGTCTTTATCGGCTATCGCGTTCAGAGCAGCCACTTCCGGAGCTTGGACGAAAACCCATGGCAAACCATCGCCCGAACCGGGCTGGCGCGATCTCTCCTGCGCCACGGAGAGGAACGCAGCCACAAGCAATAGACCGGCGAGGCGGAGGTTCGAAACCAACACGGGATCACACGGCCGATTGTCTGGACGCCCCCGCGGGCCAGCCATTCGGTGTCAGAGTCCAGGGAAGAAATTCCTTCTTCTCCCCTTTGCCGGGTAAGCAATCGCCGAGGGCGAGGGCAAGATAGGTGGAAAAGGGCAGGACTGTCCATGATGCCGGTCAAGAAAATTCTTGACCAAGGTTAAGATTCGCTTCTGGCCGCAAGATTTTGCAATGGATCAGAGGCGGGAGGCTTCTCGCAGCCGGGCTAGGTCGCGTACAGAGACTTCGCGGCGGTGGAGCTCAATCAGATGCTCATTTTCGAAAGCGTGAAGGGTACGGCTGATGGTTTCGGGCGAAAGCTCAAGGACCTCCCCAAGCTCCAAGCGGGAGAGGGGCAGTTCAAAAGCGGCTGGCCGCTCGGCGACTGCCGCACCGTCAGACAGAAGCTGTAGCAATAGGGTAGCCACTCTTTTGCGGGCACTCTTGAAACTCAGATCCGCCACGTCGTTGCGCGTCCGCACCACTTCTCCTACCAAAAACCGGATCATTCCCAATGCGCTGTCGCCGTTGTTGCGGAGGAATCGGCAGAACTCGTCCCGCGGAGCCGAGCAAAGCTGGCAGTCCTGCAGCACTACCGCGGTAAGAGGATAGCGATCTTGCGCCAGGGACTCGAAACCGAAGAAATCACCGGGAAAGAGTACCCGCACGATGCGGTCTTTCCCATTTTCCAGAGACTTCAGGACTTTGATAACGCCGGAGCGCACCGCAAAAATGTGCTGGGCGGCACCACCCTCGGAAAACAGAATCTGGTTGCGGCGGTAAAGTCCCAAGCTCATGACGCAGGCGACCTTACCGGCTTGCTCGGAGGAGAGATGGGCGAACAACGGCGAGCGCAGGACAGGACAACCCGTACATTTTGCGTTCCCTCGCAAATAGTGACCAGGGCTCACGACACCATATATACCGCAGGTTGGGTGGCCCGGACAAGGGAATCCGCCAACGACCAGGCTGTCTGACGTCTTGATCCCCTTTCGCGTGCAGTCTTCAATGGCGGGATGGAAGGTGCGCGCGCCGTTAAGGAGAGGGCTGTCGCCAACCGAATCGTGCGTGGCCCTGGACTGCTCGCATGACCCACTATCATTACGATGGGAGTGCGGGCCAGAGCATTTTCCGGTGATGCAAAGCGTCAGCTACAGTCCGTATGCTTTCGGGACGCCCCAAGGCCATCGGGACCATTGCAAGATTTCATCGGTGCCTACAGGAATTAAGAGATCGCGTATAGAATTTTGTAGAAATATGAGCGTTCACAGGCGGCTGCGAGGTCACAAGCCTGTGCATGGGACCCTCTAGGTCCGGATTTCGATCCTGCCTCATGCTGGGAAGTTTGCCGCACCGGCTGTCGAAATTCTCGGCGGAAAAATTCAGCACCCACAATTGCACCAAAATAGGCGACTTGGGCATTTTCTTCTTGACAAGAACCGCATAGCATTGTAAAAAGCGAGCACGTTTCACTGGGCCGAGTTATGGCGGAATTTTATCTTTCCTACGAAGACGTTCATTCCTTTTTGTGTAAGACCGGGCCACGCGAGAATCCTAAGACCACGGGGTTTGGGCCTTACGTCCTTACTAGCTGGACTCTTTGAACTTGATCGGGTCTGAGCTTTTTGAAATCCGTTGCTGAGGGGTCACATATGAAAACACGGGCGGTGGCTTGTTTGGTGGTGTTGGTGTGCGCGGCGTTGATGGCATTGGCTCCTTCTCCGGGCTTCAGCCAAGCAGTGTATGGAAGCATCTTCGGCACGTTCACAGACCCGCAGGGAGCAGCCGTGCCGGGTGCGAAGGTAACCATTACTTCGATCGGCAAAGGCACGTCCGAAGTAACGACGACGAACGAGTCCGGCAACTACACGGTGACGCACCTGATTCCCGGGAGGTATCAAGTGCGGGGCGAGAAAGAAGGTTTCAAGGCCTTTTTTGCCGAATCGGTGGACGTGCGTGTCGATGTGGCCACTCGTGTGGACGGCCAACTTGAGGTCGGGGCGGTGGCCGAAACGGTGACGGTAACGGCCGAGTCTGTACCTCTCTTGAAGACCGACCGCGCCGATGTCGCCTACGCCTTTACAGAGAAAGCGGTCGTCGAACTTCCCATCTTCAACCGGAATTTCACCTCGTTCCAGCTCATAACTCCTGGCACCCAGGCACTCACCTGGCAACATGCCTCGAGCGAGAACCCGCAGCAAAGCATCCAGATCAACGTCAACGGCCAACACTTCAGCGGCACAGCGTTCCAACTCGATGGCACCGACAACCGCGATCCCATCCTCGGCATCATTGTGATCAACTCCAACCTCGAAGCTGTAGCTGAAACCAAAATCACGACGCAGAACTACGACGCCGAATTCGGTCAGGCCAGCGCCGCCGTCATTACGGTCCAGACCAAGTCGGGCACCAACGACCTTCATGGCAGCGCGTTTTGGTTCCGGCGCAATGACCTCCTTCAGGCGCGCGATCCGTTTACGCAAACCACACCGGACCCCGTTACGGGAAAACAGGTCCCAGACAGCCTTTGGAACCAGTTCGGCGGCGCCCTGGGTGGGCCGATCGTCAAGGACAAGCTGTTCTTCTTCGGAGACTACCAGGGCACGCGGGAAAAAGTTGGGAGATCGGTGCGGGTGAACGTACCGACTGCTCTGGTGCGCTCGACCTGCCTGAACCCGGCGAGTCCGAATTGTGATTTGAGCGAATATCTGAGCATTGCCCAGGTCTACAATCCTGCGACGGGGGATGTCGCCGGGAACAATCGCTCGGCTTTCGCGGGCAACATCATTCCCAACAGCCTCATCTCGTCTCCAGCGAGGGCCTTGCTGTCGCTACTGCCGGCCCCCACTGCCTCAGGCGTCCGTGACAACTTTAGCGCCGGCGGTTCGGGGGGTTTTAACCAGAATGCCTTTGACATCCGGATGGATTATGCCCACAGCCCGAACCTGAGCTTCCTCGGCCGGTATAGCTTCTCTGATTTCTCCCTCACCGGCAAAGGCGTGTTCGATACATCGACCATAGCCGTGGGCGGGCGGGGTCTGGGAACCAACGGCTTTGCCGGGGCGTCGCTCACCCGCAACCAGAGCCTCGCCACCGGATTCAATTATTCTCTAAGCCCCACATGGTTAACCGACTTTCGTTTCGGTTGGTTCAAATATCGTGTGAACGTGGACCCGAACGGCCTGGGAACCACTCCCGCCCAGGACGTGGGGATTCCCGGGCTAAATACGGGGACCAGTTTCACTTCCGGCATGCCGGCCTTCTTCATCAACGGCGGTGTGGACATGGAATTCGGCTACGCGTTGTCCGACCGCCTCACCCGCTGCAACTGCCCGCTTCGCCAAATGGAGGATCAATTCCAGTTTGTAAACAACTGGACCAATATCCGGGGCAACCACCAGATCAAGTGGGGTGCGGATATCCGCTATTCCCGGAACTTGCGCGTGCCCAGCGACGCTCACCGAGCCGGGGAACTGGGTTTTTCGGCCGACGGCACAGCGCTCAGGAATCCTCCCGCCGGCGGGAGCCCGGGCGGTCTGGGGCTGGCCACCTATTTGCTCGGCAATGCCACTCAATTGGCACGATACGTCAGCACCGCGACCGACGCCGGCGAACGGCAAAAGCGGTGGTTCTTTTACGGACAGGACACCTACCGTGTGAGTCCGAAACTCACGGTCAACTTTGGCTTGCGCTGGGAAATCTACTTCCCCCAGACAGTTACCGGAGCCCAAAAGGGAGGATTTGTTGATCTGAGGACCGGCGAAATCCGCGTGGCGGGAGTTGGAGGTATTGGCCTCAACATGAACGTGGAAAATACGTTCACGAACTTCGCCCCTCGTGTGGGTATCGCGTACCAGGTCAAACCGAAGACAGTTGTACGGCTGGGCTATGGCCGCAGCTATGACATCGGTGTGTTCGGTTCCATCTTTGGTCATAGCGTGACCCAGAACCTGCCTATTCTTGCTCGGCAAAATGTTACCGGCCCAGTAACAGGCTCCTCCTTCGAGACTGCCTTCACGCTGGCAGCGGGTCCTCCCACCCTCGTTTTCCCGACCGTGCCTTCCAGCGGGCGGTTCCCCCTCCCGGACGGGGTCACCCAATTCGTTCAGCCGGAGAAGATGCGGCTAGGGCTCGTGGACGCCTGGAATGCCACACTCCAGCATCAATTGACCCCCACGATGTCGATTGAGGTCGCCTACGTCGGCAACAAAGGGACACACGTCTTCGCTGGTAACGGTCCTGACTACAACTTGAACCAACCGACCAACGAGGGGTTCACGGCCGGGTTCACCACAAACCAGCGGAAGCCCTTCCACAGTTGCACCCTATCCCCCCCGGCGGGGGCCGGGACTTGCAGTTTCGGCGCGCCGTATGGGTGGTCGCAGGGACTGAATTACCACGCCAACGATTCCTCGAATCATTACCACGCGCTTCAAGCAAAGGTGGACAAGCGTTTCTCTAAGGGCTATCAATTCGCCACCCATTACACCTGGTCGCGGAACACCAACTTCGACGGCAACGGCTACAACTTCCACCGAGACGTTACCTTTGGTGTTGTCGATTTCAACCGCACCCATGTGTTCATCTTCACCAACCTTTGGGAGCTACCGTTTGGCAAAGGCAAGCGGTTCTTGGGGGACGCTTCCACAGGGTTGGATTACCTGGTGGGGGGCTGGCAACTCAACACCATCACCAATTGGAGCACTGGTCTGCCATTTAGTTTCGGCTATAGGAACTGCAGCGCAGACATCGACACCGCGGCGGGTCCCTGTCGCCCCGACCAGCTTGCAGATGTCAGCTACGGTGACAAGAACCGCTGGTTTCCGATTGCCACTCTACCGCCCCTTCAACAGGGCCTGAACAGTGGAGAAACCTCCGGGCCATGGCGCCGGTCTCAGTTTGGCGAATTCGGGAACGCCGAGCGCAACTCGGGCCGCGGGCCCCAATTCTTTAACACCGACCTATCCGTCTTCAAGAACTTCACGATTACGGAGAGACTCCGCGGTCAGTTCCGCTTTGAGGTTTTCAATGTGTTCAACCATCTCAACCTGGGGACCCCGGGAGTCTTCTTCAGCGCGTTCGGGTTCGGGGGCAGCAGTTGCGTGGACTGCGACGCAACCAACGACGGCGTCATCAAGGCCGCGGGCGGAGCGATGCGCAACGTGCAGTGGGGCATCAGGCTCCACTTCTAGCTCAAAGCTCTACCAACGGCGAGATCAAAGGGAGCCCGGGTGGGCTCCCTTTTTGTTGCGGCGCGTTTTGCGGATTGAAACTTGTCGGGCACCGGAAGTCACTCTCCCCACGATCCAATTTTTGGGCTAACCTTAGGGCATCGCTCAACAGACCCTGAGTCACGAGGTAAATCAAGATGGTGTCCAGACGCCTTGCTACGGGTAGCTCTTTGCTCCTGCTTTCTTTCATGACTTTCGTCCACGCCCGACCCCAGAGTGCTCCCTCTCAGGTTCAAGAGCGAGCGGAGGAAATCACGGTTGCGCGCGCCCTTATCGAACAGGGCAAGATTGATGAGGCCATCGCCCGCCTGAAAGAAATGGAACTCCGCGAGCCAAACCTCAAGGGAGTGGCGCGGGGCTTGGGGACCGCTTACTACAAGATGAGCAATTTCGCGCAAGCGCTTCCGTACCTGAAGCGGGCGGTGCAGGAGGACCCAAACGACAAAGAAGCTGTCCAGTTGCTTGGGCTTTCCTATTACCTCACCGGCAGACCGGCGGAAGCCATTCCGCTGCTGGAGAAGGTACGGTCCTGGTATCCGGTGGCCAATGTGGACGCTTCCTACGTCCTGGGCCTCTGCTACATTCAAACCAAGGACTACGCCCAGGCCAGGAAGGCTTTCGCAACCATGTTTAGCGTGCCTGAGGATTCCGCGGCCAGTCATTTGTTTTTGGCACGGATGCTCTTGCGGCAGGAATTCGACCCGGTGGCGGAGGAGCATGCTCAGAAGGCGGTCGCGCTCGACCCGAAACTTCCGCTGGCCCATTTTCTTCTGGGCGAACTCTACATGTACAAATCGAGAATTCCGGAAGCGATCGCTGAATTCGAGAAAGAGCTGGAGATCAACCGGGCGCACGCCGCCACCTACTACAAGCTGGCGGATGCGTACTCGCGTGTCATGAAATTTGAAGAGGCCGAAAGGCTTCTCCAGCGTTCCATTTGGCTGGACGCGACAGCCAGCGGGCCTTACGTTTTGATGGGCAAGGTGCTTTTGAAAAAGGGTGAGACGGAACTCGCCACCCGCATGCTGCAACGAGCGCTCAAGATGGATCCCAACAACTTTGTGGGTCACCACCTCCTGGGCCAGGCCTATCAAAACATGGGGAAAACGG
>Ga0209619_10000113_pt1 | contig 46988 bp, 58 predicted proteins | sample Rifsed16ft3_FD_184011 | JGI IMG/M metagenome (GOLD analysis project Ga0209619, IMG submission 184011) | Soil microbial communities from Rifle, Colorado, USA - sediment 16ft 3 (version 2) | ecosystem: Environmental > Terrestrial > Deep subsurface > Rock core/Sediment | place: Rifle, Colorado... | reverse complement strand
GCCTCCCGCGGCGTTGATCTCCTCGACCGCCATGATCACGCCCTGACGGTTCTTCCCGCCGAAGGCGGCGAGCCCGCCCGTGATCGACAGGACGGTGCCGATCCGCAGGGGCCCGCCTGTGCCGGGAGGGACGATGGCGTCGTTGACGCGGAGGAGCAGGCCGACGGCCGCGGTGACGACGACGGCGGCCACCACGATTGCACCCACCACCACCTGCAGACCGCGTCCTCTCCGTGGCGACGGTGGTGGATAGGGCACCGGATAGTACGGAGGGTACGCCCCGTACGGATATGGCGGCGGCGGGAGCGGCGCGGAACCCGGTTGCGGAGGCGGTTGCGGGACCACGGCATCCCTCGCGTCTCCATCGCGGAATGCCTATTTCGCGGTTCTGGCGCCGGGGTACGCTACATGTAGCCGCCAGGGACACGACGGGCATCGTCGGATGCCTCGTCCATGGACCCCGTCTCCCTCGGGCTGGCGATCGCGCTGTTCACCCTGCTCGGCCTCGCCGCGGGGGTCGGCACCGGGCTCGCGCCCGGTCTCCACGTGAACAACGTCGCCGTTCTCCTGCTGGCCTCCCGGCCCGCCTTCGAGGCCCTCGTCGTCGCGGTCTTCCCCGCGGCGGGCCCGGACGAGACGGTCGCGGTCCTCTCCAGCTTCGTGATGGGGACCGTGATGGGCCACAGTTTCCTCGACTTCGTCCCCTCCGTCTACCTCGGCGCGCCGGACGAGAAGACCGCCCTCGGCGTGCTGCCGGGGCACCGGATGCTCCTCGCGGGCGAGGGCCACCTCGCCGTCCGCCTCGCGGCGGCGGGGGCCCTTTTCGGCGTCGGGCTATCGGTCCTCCTCCTCGTCCCCCTGCGGCTCTTCCTCGGCTCCCCAGTGGACGCGTACGAGCGCGCGAAGGGCGGGATCGCCTTCGTCCTCATCGGGATCGAGGTCTTGCTCATCCTCTCGGAGAAGGAGCGCCGGGTCCGGGGCCGCGCGGGGCGGGAGCGCGTCGTCGCCTCGAGGGCCCGCCAGCGGGCGGTCGCCGGTCTTCTGTTCCTGGCCTCCGGCGCCCTGGGCTTCGCCCTGCTCGACACGCCCTGGCTCACGGGCTGGAACTGGTTCCCTCTCGGACCGCTCTCGGACGACTTCGGGACCCTCGTGCTCTTCCCGCTGTTCACGGGGCTCTTCGGGTTCGGCACGCTCGCCCTTTCCTCGCGGAGCCGCGCGGTCGTCCCGCCCCAGGACCTCGGCGCGAAGGCGGGCCTCGCCCGCCGTCCCCTCGCCCGCGGGGTCCTTTCGGGTTCCGTGGCGGGCGCCCTGGTCTCGTGGCTGCCGGGCCTGAGCTCCGGCGCCGCCACCGCGCTCGCGCAGCTCCTCTCCCGGGGCCGCGGGGACGAGTCCCACCCGGACGCCCAGAAGGAGTTCATGCTCGCCCTCGGGTCCGTGAGCACCGCCACCTCCGTCTTCACGGTGGCGGTCCTATTCATCATCGACCGGGCCCGCAGCGGCGCCGCGGTCGCGATCCGCGCGCTGAGCGCGGGCTCCGTCCCGCCGTGGGAGCCGGTCTCGGCGCCGCCGGGCCTGCTCCTCGTCCTCGTCGCGTCCGCGGTCCTCGCGGCCCTCGTCGCGTACCCGGTCACAATCCGGTGCAGCCGGCTCGCGGCCCGCCGCATCCACCGGGTGCGGTACGACCTCCTCGCGCGGGGCATCCTCGCCCTCCTCGCGGTCCTGATCCTCGTCCTGGCGGGCGCTGCGGGGCTGATGATCGCGGTCGTGGCGGGCGTCCTCGGGCTCGGAGCGCCGTTCGCGGGCGTGAAGCGGGTCCACCTGATGGGGTGCCTGATCGTCCCCGTGGTCCTGCTGTACCTGGGCCTCGCGTGACCCGCTCAGTCCTCGGAGTTCTCGCGGGTCCCGTACGGGGTGCTGTAGCGGTACGTCTCCTTGATCCGCTGGATCCCGTCGATCTCCTTGATGTACGCGGCGACGACCGCGGGCACGAGGTGCTCCCAGTCCCCGCCGCTGAACATCCTCTTCCGGACCTCCGTCCCGCTCAGTGCATCGCGCTCCACCATCGGGAGGGAGACGACCTTGATCCCCCGCTCCTTGAACAGCCGGATGACGAGCGCGGAGTTCGTGTACACCGCGTCGAACGTCGGAATCAGGGAGAGGACGTGCCCGACCCACACGCTGTGGACGTGCGTGTCCGGGATCGGCACGATGTGGTAGTTGTGGATGCCGTCGGCGTCGAGGGCGCGGTGGATCATCTCGAACCGCTCCCCCGCTGTAAACGGGTTCTCCCCCGTGTGGCTGTACTGGGCGGACCCGATGCCGATGATCAGCTCGTCGTGGTTCTCCAGGACCTTCCGGACCATCGCGAGGTGGCCGTTGTGGAACGGCTGGAACCTCCCGATGAGGAGCGCGCGGCTAGTACTCATCCCCGCCGTCCTCGAAAAAGTCGTCCAGGTACTCGCAGGCGACGGTCAGGTACTTCCGGCAGTGGATGCAGCGGGTGTCGTCCCGCTCCGGCGCGAGGGCGGTGTTGAACTCGAAGCAGGGGAATCCGATGAACTCGTCCTCGACCGCCTCGTCCTCCATCCCACGAACCCCCAGCGGTCAGTGCGGGACCGCGCCCCCGGGCAGGCCCGGGTACGACGGGGCCTTCGGGACGATCGCCGCGAGCTTCCCGAGCAGGCCCTGCTTCTTCGGCCCGCCGATCAGGGCGTGCTCGAGGACCTCCTTCAGGTTCTCCACGGGGACGATCTCGATCTTCCCCACGTACCGGTCCTCCAGGAGGACATCCTTCATGTTCGACCGGGGGATGAGGACCTTCCGGATCCCCATCTCGGCGGCCGCCTCGATCTTCGCGGTCACCCCGCCGACGGGGAGGACCTGCCCGCGGACGCTCAGGGACCCCGTCATCGCGACGCTCTGGTCCACCTCGACGCCCTCGAGGGCGCTGATCACCGCCGTCGCGACGGAGATGGACGCGCTGTCCCCCTCCGTGCCCTCCCGGGAGCCGACGAACTGGACGTGGATGTCGTGGTTCGAGATGTCCTCGCCCGTGTACTTCTTGATCAGGGCCGCGACGTTCTCGACCGCCTCCTTCGCGATCTCCCCGAGGCGGCCCGTCGCGATGATCTTCCCGCCGCTCTTCACCTGGGCGGGCGTCACCTCCGCCGCGATCGGGAGGATGATGCCGCTGAACTCCGCCATCGTCGAGTCGCCGGAGTACACGGCGAGGCCGTTCACGACGCCCATGATCCCGCCCTCCGTCACGAACGTCCTGTACTCCTTGCCCCGCTCGATGATCCGGTCCGCGACCTGCTGTTCGAGGGACCGGGCGATCCGCTTCGCCTGGACGACGTGGGCCGCGGTCACGAGGGGCGCGCCCTGCTCCTGCGCGATGTCGCCCGCCACGCGGATGAGGCCCCCGAGCTCCCGGAGGCGGAGGGTGAGCTGGCCCCGGCGGCCCGCGCGGCGCTGGGCCTCGCGGAGGATCTCGAGGACGGCCCCGCGGTCGAAGTGCGGGATCTTCTTGTCCTTCGCGACCTCCTGCGCGACGAACCGGATGAGCTTCTGGCGGTTGTCCTGCGTGTCCGGCATCGTGGCCTTCATGTAAATCTCGTACCCGTAGCCGCGGACCCGGGACCGCAGGGCGGGGTGCATCCCTTGGACCGCGTCCAGGTTCCCCGCCGCGACGAGGATGAAGTCGCACGGGACCGCCTCCGTCTTCACCATCGCCCCGCTGGACCGCTCGCTCTGGCCGACGATCGAGAACTTCTTCTCCTGCAGGGCCGTGAGGAGGCTCTGCTGGCTCTCGATCCGGAGCAAGTTGATCTCGTCGACGAACAGGACGCCCCTGTGGGCCTTGTGGATCGCGCCCGCTTCGACCCGCTCGTGCGCGGGAGTCTCGAGGCCGCCGCTCTGGAACGGGTCGTGCTTCACGTCCCCGAGGAGCGCGCCCGCGTGGCTGCCCGTCGCGTCGATGAACGGCGGGAACTCGTCCGGCGTGTGGGTCACGAGGAGCTTCGGGACGAGGACGTTTTCCTGGCGGTGGCCCGTGTACCGGGTCGCCATCCATATGATCCCCGCGACGAGGATTCCGAACAGGAGGATTTCGGCGCGGAACGTCGGCGGGTTCGTCCACTGAATCGAGAGGAGGACGCTTAGGCCGACGATGAAGAACAGGATCGTCATCATCATGGAGGCTTTCTGCTCCCGCCGCTGCGCCGCCTCCGCCTTCTGCGCGTTCACGATCTCCCGCCCCTTGCTGGCGGGGACGACGCGGATCTTCGGCTCGTTCGGGTCCTCCGGGTTGTGATAGACGATGATGTCCTGCAGCTCGTCCCGCGGGAGGAGCTCGGTCATCGAGCGGGCGAGCATCGATTTCCCCGTCCCGGGGTCCCCGATCAGGAGCACGTGCCGCTTCTGCTCCGCGGCCTTCCGGATCACCTCGACCGCGGACTCCTGGCCGATCACCTGGTCGACGAGTCGCTCCGGGATCTTGACCTCCGTCGTGCTGCGGAACTCCTGACCCCGGATCCAGGCGTCCACCGTGTCGATGTCGTCCGGTCCAGAAAGCGTATCCGCCATTTCGCCCCGGTCCCACAATCCCTTCGTGTAGGCCTCGAATACGCGCGTTCGCGAATTAAACCTTTTCGCCATGAAGGTTAGGCAGCGAAAAGGGGAAAGGAACGGGAAGGAGCGGGCGGCGGGAGCCGCCGGGGCTCACGCGGAGCGGGACGCGATCATCTCCGCGAGCCGGAGGAAGCCCGCCTCGACGTTCTCGCCGGTCTTCGCGCTCGTGAACAGGAACGGCGACTTGTGGGCCTCCGCGACCTGCTTCACGTCCGTCTCGTTGACCTTCGCCTGGTCCTTCAGGTCCGCCTTGTTCGCGAGGAAATGGACTGGGATGTTCCCCGTGACGCGGTTCACGGCCGCGATCCAGTCGTTCAGCTCGTGGAGGCTGTCCTTCCGGGTGATGTCGCAGACCGCGAGGATGCCCTGGGCCCCGTGGAAGTACGCTTCCTTGAGCAGCTCCCGGAAGCCCTTCTCCCCCATGATGTCCCAGATCGTCATGTCGATCGCGATCTCGCCGTCCCCCTTCGGGCTCGCCACGACGACCTCCTTCTTGGAGACCTTCGCGCCGAGCGTAGAGATGTACCGGTCGTCGAACTGGTCGTGGATGAACCGGCGGATCAGGCAGGTCTTCCCCACGGCGCCTTCCCCGACGAGGCACACCTTGACCTTCATCTTCTGGCGTTCGGCCATGATACAACCCTCAGACACCGGGGCGTCTTTCCGACGAACCCGCGCGAGCCTATAAAGGGGTATCCTCGTGATTATCCTTTCGGATAATGCCCCGGCCGTCCGGAGGAATCCGCGGGCCTCACAGCTCTCCGTTGTGCCGCTCCGCGATCGCGGACGCGAGGGCACGGAACGAGGCCTCCACGCCTGCCCCGGTCTTCGCGCTCGTGGAATGGCGGGGCGCGGAGTGGATGCCCGCGAGGCGGTCGAGGTCCTCCTCGGTGACCGCGACGCGGTCCTCGAGGTCGATCTTGTTCCCGAGGAACACAATCGGCACGTTCCCGACCTGCTTCTTCGTGAGCTGGATCCAGTTGTTCAGGTCGTACAGGGTCTCCTTGCGGGTCACGTCGCACACCGCGAGCACGCCCTGGCACCCCTCGAAGTACGCCTCCTTGAGGAGGGCCCGGAAGCCCTTCTCCCCCATGATGTCCCACACCATGAGGTCCATCCGCGCGGGCACGCCCCGCCACAGGACCGGGACCGTCTTCTTCGTCACCTTCGTCCCCACGGTCGCGATGTAGCGGTCGTCGAACGTGTCCAGGACGAAGCGCTTCACGAGGGATGTCTTCCCGACGGCGACCTCGCCCACGAGGCACACCTTCGCCTTGATGTGCTTCTCGGGGGCGACCTGGCTCTGCATGGCGGGACGGCGCGATTCGCGGAAGTCGCTTATAGCCTTCCGCTCACCGTATCAGCCGTGATAAAAATCGGCTCAATCCTCGGGCGCCGTCTTCGAGAGCCGCTCCTTCGCGACCCGCTCCGCGAGGCTTTGGAATCCCGCCTCGACGTTCTCCCCGGTCTTCGCGCTGGTGAAGAATGACGGGGAGTCGTACGCCCGGATCGCCTGCTGGATCTCGGAGTCACCGAACTCCGTCTTGTCCTTGAGGTCGACCTTGTTCGCGAGGAACTGGATCGGGACCTTCCCGGTCACGCTGTACACGCCCTCGATCCAGTCGTCGAGGTCGTCGAGCGTGGAGCGGCGGGTCACGTCGCACACGGCGATGATCCCCTTCGCGCCGTAGAAGTACGCCTCCTTGAGGAGCTCGCGGAACCCCTTCTGGCCCATGATGTCCCAGATCGTCATGTCGACCTTGAGCTCCGAGCCGCCGACCGGGTTCGCGAGGGAGAGCTCCTTCTTCGAGACCTTCGTCCCGAGGGTTTGGATGTACTTGTCGTCGAAGTCATCCAGGACGAACCGCCGGATCAGGGAGGTCTTCCCGACCGCCGCCTCGCCCACGAGGCAGATTTTCATCTTCATCCGCCGGACTTCCATGGGGACTCCTGCCGAGATGATGAGTCGCACCCGGCACGTCACTTATAAACGTTCTCGGCACGTTATCAACCTCGGTATCTTAAGGCGTTCGCCATCGCAGTGAGCACGCCGGAACACGGGTCCATACCCGCGCAGGCGAACCCATCTAACGCCCGTCGTCGATCCTGGGGAGCCGCGAAGGAGCATGTGCGAGGACTACTGGGAGTGGGAGCTCGCGAGGCGGCGAAAGATCCTGGCGCTCGAGGAGCCGTGGCCCGGCGAGGTCGGCGACGACGAGAATCCGATTGAGGATGCGATCGAGGACAAGCCGGAGCCCGTCATCCTCCCGCCCACACCTCTCGTCGAGGAGAAGCGCCGCGGGCGCCCGATGCTCGCGCGGTGAGCGCCCCGCGTCCGGCCGCGCGATTGGCCCAGCGGGTGAGCCGAAGGCTCCGGCCCGGACGAAGGGTTATATAGGGCTCGCTTATTGCGAGCGGTCGCAACGCGAACCAGACGCATCCGGGCTCTCCCTACGGATCCCGAGAATGCGGGGCCTGACTCGTTCTGGCCCCGCAGGCGGCGTCACGGGCGGGTTGCAGGCCGCGCGGCGTCGGGCCGCGCTCGACAGGAGGCCCTCGTTGGAGGACCGCACCGATGCCGAAGGAGCACAGACCCCGTCACGGTTCCATGGGCTTCTCGCCCCGCAAGAGGAGCGAGAGCCCGGTCCCCCACTTCTCCAGCTGGCCGGAGATTGAGACGGGCCCGAAGCTCCAAGGGTTCGCGGGCTACAAGGCGGGGATGACCCACGCGTTCGTCGTGGACTACCGCCCGACGTCGACGACCTCCGGCCAGGAGGTCCAGATCCCCGTCACCGTGATCGAGACGCCCCCGATGCGCGTCGCGGCCGTGCGGGTGTACCGCCGGGGCCACGCGGGTCTCGAGGTCGCGGGGGAGCTGTGGGCGGAGAAGATCGACAAGGAGCTGCGGCGCCTGTTCCCGACCCCGAAGAAGCACGACGGCTCGGACGCCCTCGGGAAGATCGACGCCGCGGAGATCGACGACGTCCGCGTGATCACGCACACCCAGCCCACACTGGTCACGGGCGTGCCGAAGAAGGTGCCGGAGCTGATGGAGCAGCGGATCGGCGGAGGCACGCTCCCGGAGCGGCTCGCCTACGCAAGGACGCTCCTGGGGCGCGAGGTCCGCGTCTCCGACTTCTGCCGGGAGGGCTCGATGGTCGACGTCGCGGCGATCACGAAGGGGAAGGGGTGGCAGGGGCACCACACCCGCTGGGGCACGAAGCTCCTCTCCCACAAGAACTCGAAGTTCCGCCGGAACATCGGCACGCTCGGGAACTTCCAGCCCGGGTACGTGCGCCCCACGGTCCCGCAGAGCGGGCAGATGGGGTACCACCAGCGCACGGAGTACAACAAGCGGGTCCTGAGGATCGGCGAGGACGGGAAGGACATCACGCCGGACGGCGGGTTCCTGCACTACGGTCCCGTCCGGACGTCGTACGTCCTCGTCCACGGATCGATCCCGGGCCCGACGAAGCGGCTGATCCGGTTCCGGGACGCGGCCCGCGGCGGGTACGTCCACCTCGAGAAGGCGCCGGAGCTCACGTACCTCTCCAAGGCCTCGAAGCAGGGGGCCTAACGATGGCGAAGAAGAAGCTCGAGGACGCGTCCCCCGAGAAACCCGAACCGGAGGAGGCCCCCGAGCCCACCCCCAAGGAGCAGCCGGAGCCGAAGCCCGCCGCGAAGCCGAAGCGGGCGCGCGGGAAGAAGCCCGCGAAGGAGGAGCCGAAGACGGCCGCGAAGCGGCCGAAGGCCCCGCTTAAGGAGAACGAGGTCCACGTGTACTCCCTCGACGGCGAGGTCGCGGGGAAGGTGGAGCTCCCCGCCGTGTTCGGCGCGCCCCTCCGGCTCGACCTGATCCGGCGGGCGGTGACCGCGTTCCAGGCGAACCGCCGCCAGCCGTACGGCCCGAACCGGAAGGCGGGGATGCGCCACTCCGTGCGGTGGTCCGGGAAGGGGCACGGCGTGTCCCGGGTCCCGCGGATTCGCGGGACGATGATTGGCGCGCAGGCCCCGGGCACCCGCGGCGGGCGGAAGGGCCATGGCCCGAAGCCCTGGGCGGACTGGTCCAAGAAGATCAACGCGAAGGAGCGGGTGAAAGCGCGCAATTCCGCGATCGCCGCGCTCCACCAGGCGGAACTCGTCTCCCGGCGCGGCCACAGGTTCGAGGCGGGCCGGACCCTCCCGATCGTTGTCGAGAACGGCCTCGAGGAGATCGACGTGAACGACCTCGAGCACGCGACGAAGCGGGGCGTGGAGATCCTCCGGGCGCTCGGCGTCTACGCGGACGTCGAGCGGGCGATCCGCGGGACGCACATCCGCGCGGGCCGGGGGAAGATGCGGGGCCGCCGGTACCGCACGCCGCGGTCCGTCCTCCTCGTCGCTGCGAAACTGGACGGCATCGAGCGGTGCTTCCGGAACCTCGCGGGCGTCGAGGTCGTGTCCCCCGCCCTCCTGGACGCGGAGATTCTCGCGCCCGGCGGGGACCCGGGCCGCCTCGCGATCTTCACGGAAAGGGCGCTCGAGGCGCTCCGGGGGTGGAGGCCGTGACCGTGGACCCCTACAAGATTCTGCTTCATCCGTACGTGACGGAGAAGACGATGAACTTCCTGGAGGGGACGCCCGTGCAGGGCCAGAAGGACGGGAACCGCCTCGAGTTCATCGTGCGGCGGGAGGCCACGAAGCCCCAGATCAAGGAGGCCTTCGAGGTGCTGTTCGAGGTGAAGGTGGAGAAGGTGAACACGTACATCCACGGGGACGGGAAGCACGCGATTATCAAGCTCCGCAAGGACTTCCGCGCGGAGGACGTCGCCCTGCGGATCGGGGTGTACTGATGGGAAAGAACCTTCCGCAGCAGCGCCGCGGACGCGGCACGTCGCCCACGTACCGCTCCCCGAGCCACCGCCACCCCGGCGTGCCGTCCCACCCGAAGCTCACGGGGGCGGGCGTCGTCCTCACAATCGAGCACTCCCCCGGGCGGACCGCGCCGATTGCGCGGGTCCTCTACGGGGGCCGCGAGGTCCTGATGATCGCGCCGGACGGGCTCCAGGTCGGGCAGAGCGTGACCGTGGGCGCGTACAACATCGACCGCGGGAACACGCTTCCCCTGGGCTCGATCCCCGAGGGGACCCTCGTGTACAACGTCGAATCGTCCCCCGGCGACGGCGGGAAGTTCGTCCGCGCGGCGGGGACGACCGCGATCGTCGTGAGCCAGGCAGACCGGACGGTCCTTCAGCTCCCGAGCGGGCAGTTCCGGACGTTCGACCCGAAGTGCCGCGCGACGATCGGCGTCGTGGCGGGCGCGGGGCGGGGCGACAAGCCGTTTGCGAAGGCGGGGAAGAAGGTCCTGGGGTACCGGTCCTTCAGCAAGCCCCCGCTCTGGGTGCGGGGCGTCGCGATGAACCCGGTGGACCACCCGCACGGCGGCGGGGCGCACCAGCACGTGGGGCGGCCGTCCACCGTGTCGTGGCACGCGTCCCCGGGCCGGAAGGTCGGGCGGCTGTCGCCGAAGCCGAAGCGGATCAAGGAACGGGATCGACGGAGGTAGGTGCGCATGGCGAAGAAGATGGGCGGTCTGGCGAAGGCGGCGCGGAGGAAGCTCCGGAAGCGCGCGGCGGGCATGGAGGTCCGCCGCCGGAAGGAGTTCACGTACCGCGGCTACACCCTCGAGGAGATGAAGGCGATGACGGTCCAGGAGATCATCGAGCTGCTCCCCGCCCGCCCGCGGCGCACGTACATCCGGGGCCTGGACGAGCAGCAGTCGATTTTCGTGGAGCGGTTCCGGGCCGCGCCCTGGGACACGTCCGCCCTCCGGACGCACTGCCGGGACGTCCCGATTCTCCCGGACTTCATCGGGAAGAAGGTCGCGATCCACAACGGGAAGGAGTTCCAGACGGTCGAGATCAAGCCGGAGATGATCGGCCACTACCTGGGGGAGTTCGCGATGACCCGGAAGCCCGTGAAGCACAGCGGGCCGGGCGTCGGCGCGACGCGGTCGTCGAAGTTCATGCCGCTGAAGTAGGTGTCGGATGGCGAAGTTCGGGTACACGGTGGAAGTCAAGGCCGAGACGATGGCGCGGGCCTACGGCCGGGAGCTCCCGATCGCCTGGAAGAAGGCGGTCGAGCTCGCCCGCGAGATTCGCGGGAAGAAGGTCGAGAGGGCCCTCGAGTACCTAGACAACGTGATCGCGCTGAAGCAGCCGGTGCGGTTCCGGCGGTACAACCGGTGGGTCGCCCACAAGAGCGGGTACGGCCCCGCCCGGTACCCGGTGAAGGCCGCGCGGTACTTCCGAAAGGTCCTGGAGTCCGCGGTGTCGAACGCGGAGTACCTCGGCCGCACGGAGCCCGAGGGCATGGTGATCCGGACGATCAACGCCCACAAGGGCACGACGAACAAGGGCATCGCCCGGCGGGCACAGGGGCGGAGCACCCCGTGGAACCAGGAGACCGTGAACCTCGAGGTCGTTCTCGAGGAGGTCGAGTAGATGGCCGCGAGGGCGGGAAAGGCGGAGCGCCGCAAGGACCGGCGGATCGTGATCGAGAACGTCCGCCGGATGCTCCTCAAGGAGTACCTGATGAAGGAGACCCATCGGGCGGGCTTCGGCGGGCTCGACATCCAGCGGACGCCGATGGGCACCCGCGTCACCCTGATCGCGGAGCGGCCCGGGCTCGTGATCGGCCGGAAGGGCGCGGCGATCAAGGCCCTGACGGAGGCTGTGGAGCGGGAGTTCAGCTTCGACAACCCGCAGATCGAGGTCCAGGAGGTCGCGAACCCCTCCCTGAACGCGCAGATCATGGCGGAGAAGCTCGCGAACGCGCTCGAGCGAGGCTGGCACTTCCGGCGCGCAGGCCACTCCACGGTCCGCCGGATCATGGAGGCGGGCGCGAAGGGCTGCCTCGTCGTCGTGGCGGGGAAGCTCACGGGCCAGCGGCACCGCCGCCAGAAGTTCAAGGCGGGCCACATCAAGTACTGCGGGGAGCCGCGGAACACGTGGATGCGGAAGGGTTTCGCGGTCGCGAAGCTCAAGCCCGGCGTGATCGGCGTCACCGTCGGGATCATGGACCCGGACGCGAAGCTGCCCGACGACATCGTCGTCCGGCCGCCGACGCCGGAGTCGATCGCGGCCGCGGCGGCGGCCCGGGAGGCGGCGGAGGCTGCGGCCCTCGCGGCGCTGGCCCCGCCGGAGGAGGCGCCCTCGGCCCCGGCGCCCGTCCCGGGGCCGACGGCCCCCGTCGAGGACCTGCCCGCGCCCGAAGACGAGATGCTCCCGGAGAGGCTGAAGGTCTCCAAGGTCGCGGAGAAGAAGCTCAAGAAGGTCCTCAAGGAAGCGAAGGAGCTCGGCGAGGAGGTCGACGTCGACGTGGACGTGAAGGAGGCGAAGAAGTAGATGCCGCTCCTCCGGACGAAGGAGATCCGCGGGATGGACGAGAAGGCCCGCGCGGAGAAGCTCAAGGAGCTCCGGAACGAACTCATGCACGAGCGCGGCGTGGCCGCGATGGGCGGCGCGCCGCCGTCGCCGGGCAAGATCCGCGCGGTCCGGCGGAACATCGCCCGGATCCTGACGATCATTGGGGAGGAGGAGAGGGCGAAGGCCCGCGCCGCGGCCGCGACGAAGCCGAAGGGGGAGAAGGCGTGAACCTGCGGAAGCACGAGCTGATCGGGCTCGAGGTCTCCATCGTCTCCGCGACGGACCCGAGCCTCGTCGGGGTCCGGGGGCACGTCGTGGACGAGACCCGCAACCTCCTCGTCGTCGAGTCCGCGGGGCGGGAGAAGAAGGTCCCGAAGGAGGGCAGCCGCTTCCGGTTCGAGGTCCAGGGCGGCGTCGAGCTCGACGGGACGGAGATCCTGTTCCGGCCCGAAGACCGCGTGAAGAAGGGACGGTGAGGGCGATGGCGGAGAAGAAGGAGGAAGCGAAGGCGGCCGCGCCGGCGAAGGCGCCCGCCCCCGCGCTGAAGCCGAAGCGGGTGGCCCCGGCCCCCGTGGCCCGCGCGCCCGCCGCCCCGAAGGCGCCCGCCAAGCCGCGGGACATCGGCATCGACGTCCCCGCCCCCCCGCAGTCGTGCGAGGACCAGCACTGCCCGTTCCACGGGAAGCTCAGCGTCCGGGGCCAGGCGATCGACGGCGTCGTCGTCACGACGCGCATGCAGCGCACGGTCGTCGTGGAGCGGAACTACCTGCGGTACATCCAGAAGTTCGAGCGGTACGAGAAGCGGACCCGCCGGATGCTCGCCCACGCGCCGCCCTGCCTCGGGCTCGCGGCCGGGGCGCGGGTGACGCTGATGGAGTGCCGCCCGCTCAGCAAGACCGTGTCGTTCGTCGTGATCCAGAACCGGGGGGTCGGCGGGTGAAGGGCCTTCCCGGACGGCAGATGCGAGGGCTCCCGACGGGCGCCCGCCTCGAGTGCATCGACAACACGGGGGCGAAGGTCGTCGAGATCATCAGCGTGAAGGGCTACAAGGGGGTCCGCCGGCGCCTCGCGTCCGCGGGGATCGGCGACCTCCTCGTCGTCGCAGTGAAGAAGGGCACCCCGGAGATGCGGAAGCAGGTCGTGAACGCGGTGATCGTCCGGCAGCGCCGCCCGTTCCGGCGGCCCGACGGCACGATGGTCCGGTTCGAGGACAACGCCTGCGTCCTCACGACGCCGGAGGGGGAGACGAAAGGCTCCGACATCAAGGGGCCGGTCGCGCGGGAGGCCGCGGAGCGGTGGCCCCGGATCGCGGCGACCGCGAGCATAATCGTGTGAGGTGGGACGATGCCGAGTTCACTACCTAGGAAGCAGCGGAAGAGGGCGGCGCAGGCGCCGTGGCACGTGAAGCACAAGGCGCTCGCGGCCCACGTGGACCCAGAGCTCCGGAAGAAGTACAAGTGGAGCCTGCCCCGGTCCCTCCCGCTCCGGAAGGGGGACGAGGTCCTCATCGCCCGCGGGAGCTTCCGCGGCCGGAAGGGAAAGATCATCGGCGTGGACGTGCCGAAGGGCACGGTCACCGTCGAGGGCGTGAAGATCAAGAAGACGGACGAGAAAGAGGTCGCCCGCCCCCTCCACCCGTCGAACCTAATCATCGTCGGGCTCGACGAGTCGGACCCGCGGCGGCGGAAGAAGCTGACCGAGGTGAAGGAGTGAAGAAGCACCTGAAGCGGTTGCCGGCCCCGCGCTCCTGGAGGATCGAGCGGAAGCGGTCGAAGTGGGCGACGAAGCCCGCCCCGGGCCCCCACCCCCTCGCGGAGAGCGTGACCCTCGGGAGCGTGCTCCGGGACATGCTCCACCATTGCGACACGGCCCGGGAGGCCCGCGCGATCCTGGGGGGCCGCACGGTCGAGGTCGACGGCCGCGTCGTCACGGACCCGAAGTTCGCGATCGGGCTGATGGACGTCCTCGCGCTGACGGCGTCGAAGGAGCACTACCGCGTGCTCGTCGACACGCTCGGCCGGCTCCACCTCGTGCCGATCCCCGCGGACCAGGCGGCCTGGAAGCTCTGCCGGGTCGAGGACAAGACGACCCTGAGGGGCGGGAAGTTCCAGCTGAACCTCCACGACGGGCGGAACGTCCTCCTCCCGAAGAACGAGTACGCGACGGGCACCACGCTGAAGGTCGGGGTCCCGAAGCAGTCCGTGATTGGGCAGTACCCGATGGAGCCCGGCTGCGTGGCCCTGCTGACTGGCGGGCAGCACGTCGGGGAGATCGGCCACGTGGAGCGCGTGGAACCCACCCGCAACCCGCGCGCGAACATCGTCCACTTCCGCGAGGGGTTTTCGACGGACGTCACGAAGGTGTTCGTGATCGGCAAGGAGGCCCCCGAGGTCCCGATCCCCGAGACCCCCGCGATCGAGGTGAAGGCATGACGAACCCGATGCGGGCGATCTCTGTCGGGAAGGTTGTCGTGAACATCGGCGTCGGGGAGGCGGGCGAGAAGCTCCTCAAGGCCGTGAAGGTCCTCGAGCTCGTCACGGGCCACAAGGCCGTGCAGACCCTGAGCCGGAGCACGATTCGGGACTGGGGGATCCGGCGGAACATGCCGATCGGCACGTTGGTGACCCTGCGCGGGGAGGACGCGTTCGCGTTCCTGAAGAAGGCGCTGACGATCCGGAGCAACCGGCTCGCGGGGTACAGCTTCGACCCGCACGGGAACTTCTCCTTCGGGATCCCGGACTACACGGACTTCGAGGGCATGAGGTACGACCCGGAGATCGGCGTCTTCGGGATGGACATCGCCGTGGTGCTGAAGCGGCCCGGGTGGCGGGTCGCGGAGCGGAAGATCGCCTCGCGGAAGATCCCGAGGTCCCACCGGATCACGCGCGAAGAGGGCATCGAGTTCGTCCGATCCACGTTCAACGCGGAGGTCGTCGAATGAAGCCGCGGAAGGAGTTCGGCCGGAAGAAGGGCTGCCTGCGGTGCGGCCGGAAGCGGGGGATCGTCCGCCGCTACGGGATGCACCTGTGCCGCCAGTGCTTCCGGGAGGTCGCGTACGAACTCGGCTTCCGCAAGTACAGCTGAGGGGAGGCCATGCTACAGGACACGCTCAACGACGCAATGGCCGTGATCCGCAACGCGGAGATGGCGGGGAAGGGGGAGTGCCTCCTCCGGCCCGCCTCGAAGCTCGTCGGCCGGGTCCTCGCCGTGATGAAGGACGCGGACTACATCACCGGCTTCGAGCAGGTCCAGGACGGCCGCGGCGGGCTGTACAAGGTCGCGCTCAAGGGGAACATCAACAACTGCGGCGTGATCAAGCCGAGGTTCGCGGTCCAGCGGACGGACCTGGAGAAATGGGAGGCGCGGTACCTGCCCGCGCAGGACTTCGGGCTCCTGATCCTGACGACGACGCAGGGCGTGATGTCGCAGATCCGGGCGAAGGAGGCGGGCGTGGGCGGGAAGCTGCTCGCGTTCGTGTACTGAGGTGGACGATGGCGAGGCTCGGCGTGGCGGAGGAGCGGGTGAAGGTCCCGGACGGCGTCCAGCTCGAGCTCCGCGGGGACGAGGTGGCCGTGTCCGCGAAGGGCACGACCCTGCGGCGCGTCCTGCGGCACCCGCGGGTCTCGATGGCCCTGGAGGGGCGCGAGCTCCGGGTCCGGTCCGAGTTGCCGACCCGGCGGGAGAAGGCGCTCGTCGGCACGTTCGCGGCCCACGTCCGGAACATGATTCAGGGGGTCACGACGGGCTTCACGTACAAGATGAAGATCGTGTACGCGCACTTCCCCATGAAGGCGTCCGTGAAGGGGAGCGAGTTCGTCATCGAGAACTTCCTCGGCGAGAAGGCGCCGCGGCGGACCCCGATCTTCGGGGACACGCAGGTCACCGTGCAGGGGGACCAGGTCGTGGTCACGGGCCCCGACGTGGAGCACGTCGGCCAGACCGCGGCGAGCATCGAGCGGTTGACGAAGATCCGTGGGTTCGACCCGCGCGTCTTCCAGGACGGCATCTACATCACGAGCAAGGGCGAGGAGGCGTAGGCGATGGCGGAAGAGCCGAAGAAGGGCGCGCCGGACAAGCCGGTGAAGGTCGTGAAGAAGGCGGTCAAGAAGCCCGTGCCCGAGGCGCCCGCCGCGGCGAAGCCCAAGGCGAAGGCGCCGAAGCCGGCCCGCCAGGCGGCGCCGAAGCTCACGCCGAAGGAACCGGTCCCGGCGAAGCCCCCCGCGAAGCGGCCGGTCCCGAAGCGCGCCCTCGAAGAGCCGAAGGCCCCCGCGGAACCGGAGGAGCCCGCGCCCGAGTTGCCCACGCCGAAGCCAGAGAAGAAAGAGCCCGAGGCGAAGCCGAAGAAGGTCGCGCGGAAGGAGCGGAAGCCCGCCAAGAAGGAGGAGAAGCCCGCGAAGAAGGAGCCGAAGGCGAAGGAGGAGGCGGAGGAGGAAGAGGAGGAGCACGAGGCCCGCAAGAAGCCCGAGCTCGAGGACGCCGTGCGGACCGCCCTCCGGATCCGCGGTCTGATCGCCTCGCGCCGCCCCACGTTCTACCGGCAGGAGTGGTACCGGTACAAGCGGCTCGGCCTCACGTGGCGGAAGCCCCAAGGCGGGCAGTCCAAGTTGCGTCGCCACCTCGGGTACCGGATCAACGTCGTCTCGATCGGCTTCCGCGGGCCGAAGACCGCGCGGGGCCTGCACCCGAGCGGGTTCCAGGAGGTGTTGGTCCACACGGTCCACGAGCTGAAGGGCGTCGACCCGAAGCGGCAGGCGGTCCGCATCGCGGGGACCGTCGGGGCCCGGAAGCGCGCGCTGATCCAGGAAGAGGCGGACGGGCTCGGCCTCCGCGTCCTGAACCGGAGGGAGGCGTGATGGATCTCAAGTTCGTCCGGCGGGTCGCAGCGGATCTCATGCACGTGGGGGAGAACCGCGTGTGGATTACGAACGACCCCGCCCGCCAGGAGAAGCTCGGGGACGCGATCACGCGGGACGCCGTGCGGGGCCTCATCGTCGAGCGGATCGTCCAGAAGCGGCCCGCGATCGGCGTCTCCCGGGGCCGCGCGAAGGCGCGGGCCGCGCAGCGGTCGAAGGGCCGCCGCCGGGGCGTCGGGAGCCGGGAGGGGGCCACGTACGCGCGGTACCCGCGGAAGCGCCGTTGGGTGAACCGGATCCGCGCGATCCGCGGGCGCCTCCGGGAGCTGAAGGCGGACGGCAAGATCGACGTCGCGACGTACCGCAAGTTCTACCGCCAGGCGAAGGGCGGGATGTTCCATAGCCGCGCGCACCTCGAGCAGCAGCTCCGGGCCGCGGGCTACCTGAAGGGGGGTCCGTCGTGAGGCGCCACGGCCCGCACTACCGGGTCCCGTTCCGACGCCGCCGCGAGGGGCGAACGGACTACCGCCGCCGCCTCCGGCTCCTCCGGGCCGGCCAGCCCCGGGCTGTCGTGCGGAAGACGAACACGGGGGTCGTCGTCCAGCTTGCGCAGTTCACAGGGACCGGGGACCGAGTGCTCGCGTCCGCCGTGTCCCGGGAGCTCCGGGAGCTCGGATGGACGGGCGCCACGGGGAACGTCCCCGCCGCGTACCTCACGGGGCTCCTGGCGGGCCGCCGCGCGGTGGGCGGCGGCATCACGAGCGCGGTGCTCGACCTGGGCCGCCAGGTCCCGACGAAGGGCGGGCGGGTGTTCGCCGTGCTGAAGGGCCTGGTGGACGCGGGCCTCGCGATCCCGCACGACGCGGAGGTCCTCCCTGCGGAGGACCGGATCCGCGGGGCCCACATCGGCGACGCAGTGGCGAAGGCGTTCGACGCGACGAAGGCGCGGGTGGAGGCGGCCTGAGATGGCGGCACGGGGCAGCGAGAAGCGGAACCTCGCGGACTGGACGCCGAGGACGAAGCTCGGGAAGCTCGTGCTGAAGGGCGAGGTCACGACGTTCGACGAGGCGCTCGCGACCGGGTTCCCTATTCGGGAGCCCGAGATCGTGGACGTCCTCCTGCCCGAGCTCGAGGACGAGGTCCTCGACGTGAACATGGTCCAGCGGATGACGGACTCCGGGCGGCGGGTGAACTTCGCGATCACGTGCGTGGTGGGGAACCGGGACGGCTTCGTGGGCCTCGGGCGCGCGCGGGGCAAAGAGGTCGGGCCCGCAATCCGGCGCGCGATCGACAACGCGAAGATCAACATGCTCCGCGTGAAGCGTGGTTGCGGCTCCTGGGAGTGCGGTTGTCACCGCCCCCATTCCCTCCCGTTCAAGGTCGTGGGGAAATCGGGGTCCGTCGAGGTGCACCTCAAGCCCGCACCGCAGGGCGTGACCCTGGCGATTGGGGACATCGCGAAATCCGTCCTCCGCTTGGCGGGCATCACGGACGCGTGGGGCCTCACAAAGGGCCACACGAAGACGACCGTCAACTACGCGCTCGCGACGTTCGAGGCGCTGAGGAAGACGGCCCAACTGAAGGTCCGCTCCGAGCAGGCGGATCGACTGAAGATCAGGACGGGCGCGGAGAAGGTGTACGTCCACGGTCCGGGCGCACCGGCGGAGCCGCCCGCGGAGCCCGAGGTCGAGCTCCCTGAGGAGGTCCAGGTCGAGGGCGCGGAGCTCACCAAGGAGGAGCCCTCCGAGGCCAAGAAGAAGGAGGGCGAGGAGGAGGGAGAGAAGTGACGTGGGCGGTCGTGCGGATCCGCGGGAAGGTCCGGAGGTCGGCGCCGGTCGCGGACACGTTCCGGATGCTCTCCCTCACCCGCCAGAACCACTGCGTCCTGGTGCGGGAGGACACGGCCACGAAGGGCATGGTCCAGAAGGTGAAGGACTTCGTGACGTGGGGCGAGGTCTCCCCCGAGGTCCTCGCGAAGGTCCTGCTGAAGCGGGCCCGCGCCACGGGCGACGCGCGGATCAATGACGCGTACGTGAAGGCGAACTCCCGGTTCAAGAGCATCTGGGACCTCGCACAGGCCGTCACGAAGGGCGAGGCCCGCCTCGCGGATGTGAAGGGCCTGAAGCCCGTGCTCCGCCTCCATCCGCCGAAGGGCGGGTTCGAGGCGACGAAGCGGCCGTACGCGGACCGGGGCACCCTCGGCTACCGGGGGCAGGACATCAACGCGCTCCTCGAGCGGATGATTTTCGAGCAGGAGGCGTGAGGATGCCACGGAGGACGAAGAAGCTGCGGGGCTCCCGGACCCACGGCCGCGGGAAGAAGCACGGGCGGGGCAAGGGCTGCCGCGGGGGCCACGGGAACGCGGGGTTACACAAGCACAAATTCAAGTGGATGATCATCAACGACCCGGACCACTTCGGGGCGCACGGGTTCTTCCGGCACGCCCAGGGCACGGACCCGGTCGTCGCGATGAACCTCGACGACCTCCTCGAGGGGCTACCCGCCCTCGAGACCGCAGGGGCCGCGACGAGGGCGGACAAGGGCTGGACGGTGGACCTCACGAAGGCGGGGGTCGCCAAGCTCCTGGGTTCGGGGCGCGTCCCAATAGCCTTGAATATCACGGTCGCGTCTGCAAGTGAGAAGGCCATCGCAAAGGTGGCCGCGTCCGGCGGAGCGGTGCACACGTCGGCCGAGGAGTGAGGTCAGCCTCCCATGGCGATGGAGGAGAAGAGGAAGAGTCGCCTCTACCGTCTGAAGCCCCTGACGGATCGCCTCCCCGCCGTCACCCGCCCCGAGGGCCATGTCCACTTCCGGACGAAGATGTTCTGGGTCCTGTTCATCCTGATCCTGTACTTCGTCATGACGAATGTGTTCCTGTACGGGCTGGACAAGAGCCAGACCCTGGACTTCTTCGCGAGCCTGCGGGCGATCCTCGCCGGGGCCCAGGGGTCCCTCATGCACCTCGGGATCGGGCCGATCGTCACGGGCTCGATCATCATGCAGCTCTTCGCGGGCGCGAAGATCATCAACCTGAACCTGAAGGACGACGAGGACAAGTCCGTGTACCAGGGGACCCAGAAGCTCCTCGTCATCATCATGATCCTCGTCGAGGCGGTCCCGCAGGTGTTCGGGTTCCTGACTCCGAGCTCGGGGTTCGTGAAGAACCTGAACGGCTCCCTCCTGTGGGGGCTGATTCCCGCCGGGAACGGGGACAACATCGCGCGGTTCGTCCTCGTGGTCCAACTGTTCGGGGGCAGCTACCTCGTGTTCCTGATGGACGAGGTCGTCTCGAAGTGGGGGATCGGCTCCGGGATTTCGCTGTTCATCGCGGCGGGCGTCGCCCAGCAGATCTTCACGGGCACGTTCAACTGGGAGCTCGCCTCGAACGGCGTCCCGTCCGGCACGATCCCGAAGACCATCTACTACCTCCAGAACCTCCCTGCGGGCCAGATCTCCGCGGGCGGCCTGGAGCAGGTGATGCTCGGACCGCCGAATGCCCTCATCGCCCTGATCGGGACGATTGTCGTCTTCCTCATCGTCTCGTACGTCGAGTCCACGCGGATCGAACTCCCGCTCGCCCACGGGATGGCCCGCGGGGCCCGCGGGCGTTACCCGATCCGTCTCCTGTACGCGTCGAACATCCCGGTGATCCTGATTGCGGCGGTCCTCGCGAACGTCTCGATGTTCAGCCTGCTGTTCTGGCAGCATCCAGAATGGCCCCTCGTCGGCCGGAGCTGGCTGATCGGAGCGTATCCCAGCGCGAGCGATCCACGTGTTTTGGCGGGCGAGATCCAGCAGACCACGCCGATCGGCGGGGCCGCATTCTACCTGTCGACGATCAACGGCGTCCAGGAGTGGCTCCTTCCGCTCTTCAACCCCGCCCGCTACGGCGTGTACATGCGGGGTCACGCGTACTGGCAGGTCTCGCTCCACCTCGTCATCTTCCTGTCCGTGTACATCCTCGGGTCCGTGATGTTCGCGAAGTTCTGGATTATGACGACGAACATGGGCGCGGACGCGGTCGCGAAGCAGATTCAATCGAGCGGCATGCAGATTCCCGGCTTCCGGAGAGACCCCAAGATCCTCGAGCGGGTGCTCGACCGGTACATCCCCGTCGTCACGGTGATCTCGGGCGCGGCGGTGGGGGCCTTAGCTGCGGGGGCCGACATGATCGGCACGGTGGGACAGGCATCCGGGACCGGGGTGCTCCTAGCCGTAGGCATCATGATCCAGATGTACGAGGCGATCGGGCGGGAGCAGATGATGGAGATGCACCCCGTCCTCCGCGGGTTCTTCGCTCCGGGCTAGGCCGTCAGCGGGAGACCCATTTCCACACCATCGCGAAGAACAGCGCGCCCGCGACGAGCTCGATCCCCCAGCTCCAGATTGGGTCCACGGCCCACGGCACGGCCGCGATCGGCTGGTCCCGCCACGGCCAGAGGAGCGGCGTGTCGTAGTGCATGAAGACGTCGAACCCGAGGTGGGACAGTCCGCCCAGGACCGCGGAACCGATCGTGACCGCCCACGTCTTGCGGTCCGCGACGAAATCGTGGCCCGCGAACCTCCGCCAGCCCGCGCCCGGGTACCGGCGGTCGAGCCGCACCGCCATCCAGGGGACGAGGTATCGCGCGGCGAGCACCGCTAGGACGAGGTTCACGGTGAGCACGCCGAGGACGGAGTGCATGAGGCCCCGCCCCGACTCCAACGTCCGGAGGATCGGGTACACGGTCACGATCTCGAGGTCCGGCATCACGGCGCCCATCGAGAGCGCGAGGAGGTCCCATCGGCGGGGCCAGCGGACGTACAGGGGCCACACGAGGACGGTATGGAACGGGGTCAGGGGCACGAGCGGCGCGCCATCGGCGCGGGACGGGATGAGGATGTCGCCGCGGGAATCACTTCGCGGGGGTCCGTGGGGTCAGGAGCTCGGAGCGGCTGTCGTAGGAGACGAGCTCGCAGTACCGGCCCCAGTACAGGAGGGCCTGGAACACGTCCTCCGCGGCATGGCTCCCGACCCGGGTCGCGATCGCATCGAGGACCTCCTGGCGGGTCAGGGGGCGCCCCTTCGCCCGCGCCATCTCGGCGGTCTGCCGGAACACGGGGACGTCCTTCACGATGTCCCGGAAGATCGCCTTCCGGCCTCGCACGGACGCGCCGAGGACCTTCCGGCTGAGGTCCGTGAGGCGGAGGTTCCCGCCGTCCACGGACATCATCCCGAGGAATTCCGCCGCGCTCACGATGGGGCCGAGGCGGTCCACGTCCATGTCGACCTCCCCCGCGATCACCGCGACGTCCGCCTCCCCGCCCATCTCGTCGACGGCCTCCGCCAGCCCGACGATCTGGCTGAGGGAGACCTTCCCGATCGGATGGACGTCCACGGGGCGGAGCGCCACGGGACGCCCAACGCCGTGTGGTGGCTTAGGCACTTCGCAAACCTCCTTCATACGATGAGCCCGTAGATCTCGTCGACCCACCCGTAGAACTCCGGCTCCTTGCGGTTCCGGGGCCGGGGCAGGTCGATCTCCAGTTCCGCCACGAGCTTTCCGGGGCGGTGGCAGAGCACGAGGACCCGGTCCGCGAGGTACACGGCCTCCTCGATGCTGTGCGTGACCATGAGGACCGCCCTCGGGGGAAGGGCGGGGTCCGACCAGAGCTGCAGGATCTCGTCCCGAAGGCTCTGGGCCGTCAGGGCGTCCAAGGAGGAGAACGGTTCGTCCATGCACAGCAGGACGGGCTCGATTGCGAGGGCCCGTGCGATCCCGACGCGCTGCTTCATCCCGCCGCTGAGCTCGCGGGGGAACGCGTTCTCGAAGCCCGTGAGCCCGACCGCCTCAATGAACTCCGTCGCGACCGTCCGTCGCTCCCCCGGGGGCACGCGGCGGGCCTCGAGGCCGATCTCCACGTTCTGCTGGACCGTGAGCCACGGGAAAAGCGCGAAGGACTGGAACACCATCGCGACCTGCGGATTCTCCGGGGTGATTGGGGCCCCCTCGAACAGCACCTCGCCCGACGTGGGGTTGTCCAGCCCCACGATGATCCGGAGGAGGGTGGACTTCCCGCATCCGGACGGCCCGACGATGCACGCGAAGTCCCGCTCCGCGAGTTCGAACTTCACCCGCTCGAGGACCTTGAACTCCTTGCCGTTCTCGAAGTGGGAGCGGGAGACGTCCCGGACGTCCAGGAGCGGCGGGGGGTCGACCATCAGGCCTCCATCCGGAACCGCATGGACGCCCTCCGGAACAGGGGGTGCCACAGGAGCTTGTTCATCAGGAGGACGACGACAATCATCGCGACGATGGAGAGGAACAGGAGCTCAGCGTTCGGTTGCATCGCGGGCGGGACCCCGAACGTCGCCCGGTCCATCAGCGCGCCAATCCCCTCGACCTCGTACAGCCGGCCGTGGAACGGCAGGTACTCGGAGACGATGAGGGCATTCCACCCCGCGCCCCAGGCCGTGATGCTCCCCGTCAGGAGGGAGGGCACCATTGCGGGCAGGAGGACGCGTCTCCAGTACGTGAGCCCGCGCAGGCCGAACGACCGCGCCGCCTCCTCCAGGTCCCCGGGGATGCCGCGGACGCCCGCCACGAGGTTGAACAGGAGGTACCACTGCATGCTGAACAGCGCGATCAGGAGCGCGGCGAGCCCCGCCTCGTGCCCCACGCCGGACGCGACCGCGATCGAGAACCCGAGGATGAGGGGGAGGAGCGCCGTGGCGGGGATCGAGGCGAAGACCTCCAGGGCGGGCGTGAGGAACCGGGAGGCCCGCTCGCTCCGCCCGATCCACGCCGCGACCGGGATCGTCCACGCGAGGGCGAGGACGTACGCGAGCCCGAGGCGGGCGAACGAGAGGGCGGTGGCGGCGGGGATGTCCGCGGCCCCGGGCGGGAGGGGCCGGAGGAGGAGGCCCGCGAGGCCTAGGAGCCCCGCCCCGACGACCAGGACGAAGACCGCGAGGAACAGGACCAGGTCGAGGCGGCGGACCGCCCGCATCGCGGTCGCATGGCCCTTGTACACGCGGTCCAGGCGCGCGGACGCGCGGTCGTACTTGTCCAGGATCGGGCGCGTGCGGGCGCCGAGCCACGCCCGCATCCGGGGGAACCGAGGGAGCCACTGGAGGCGCTGGTACAGCCCCGGCGCGTGCGGGACCTCGCGCCCCGGGACCGCCTCGACCTTGAACCGCTCCGCCCACACGCTCAGGGGCCGCCACACGAACGTGTCGAGGGCCAGTACGACCGCCGCGAGGGCGCCGATCCCGATGAGGATCGAGGCGTAGTCCCCCGCCTGGCCCGCGTCCGCGATGAACGCGCCGAGCCCGGGGCGGGCGTACGTCGCGCCGTACGCGGTGAAGACCTCCGAGGCGACGAGGAAGAACCATCCGTTCGTCCAGGAGAGGATCGAGTTGTACACGAGCTTCGGGACGACGGCGGGGAGGGCGAGGCGGCGGAACCGGAGCCAGTCCCGCACGCCGAAGGAGGCGGCGGCGTCCTCCAGGTCGTGCGGGATCGTGGAGAGGGATTCGTACACCCCGAAGGCCATGTTCCAGGCCATCGAGGTGAAGATCAGGAAGACGACCGCGACCTCCAGGCCGACGGGGCTCCCCTGGAACGTGGAGACGAAGAACACGAGGGCGGCGGGGAAGAACCCGAGGATCGGGATGCTCTGGAGGACGTCGAGGAGCGGGAGCATCACGACCGCCGCGCGCTTGTTCGTGGCGGCCGTGGTCCCGTAGGCGACCGCGAAGACGAGGGCGAGGAGGTACGCGGCGACCATGCGGGAGACGGAGTACACGGCGAGCAGGGGGAGCTTGAGGGCCGCCGCGGCCTGGGCCGGGAAAAGCGTCGCGACGCCGACCGCGAGGGCGACCAGGGCGAGCGCGACCCACCGGAAGCGCTTCCGCAGTCCCGCCATCGGAAACGGGCGTAGCCCACGGGTCTATTTACGGATTCGCTGGCGGGGACCTGGAAGTCCTCCAAGGCGAGAACGTGCGGGTCGCGAGGGCCACGATATACAGGATGAGCAGCACGCCGACGACGACAGACTCCGCCGCCACCACCACAGGACCCGCGAGGGTCCGGACGAGATAGAGGTACGTGAGGGAGGAGAGCGTGAACCAGGCGATGCTCGTGAGAATGTCCCCGAGGATCCGGTGGTTGCTCCTACGGACGAACCACCGCGCGATCGCGGTGACCAGGTTCGTGACGCCTACTGCCGCGCTGAACAGGATCGCGCTCCCGATTAGCGTGTCCGGCGGCCTTGGGACCCAGCCCTGCTTCGCCCACCGGTCCATCCATTGCGCGAACTCCGTGATGAGGTTCGGGTTCGCGAGGAACACGACGCCGATGACGATCAAGGCCATCCCGAGTCCGAGCCATCCCGGGAACTCCGGCTTCTTCGGCCTCGACGGGGCGAAGCATTCCTCGGCGGGTCGGGCCGGCAGGGGCACTGCGGGCGGCACGGGAGCACCCTCTGCGGCGGGCGCGCTCGGCATCGGTGCCCCGCAGAAGGCACAGAACTTCGCCTGCTCTCCATTGTCGAGGCCGCACTTCCGACACGCCGGCATCGCCCGCCTCCGGGGCCCGCAGCGGCGGGGGGACACCTAGACTTTGAGTAAATATTGCATCAAGCTCGGGCTCATAGGGGGTGAGTCGGTTGACACCGCAGGCCCGGAGGAGGGTCTCCATGACCTACTGCAGCCAGTGCGGTACGAACAATCCGCCGAACGTCCGGTTCTGCAACAACTGCGCGGCTCCCATGGATGTCGCGCGCGGACCCGTCTCACCCCAGATGCCGAGTCCTGCCCCGGCCGCATACCCCGCTCCGCGTCGCGAGGAGGGGTGCTTCGGACAGTCCCGGGTCCCCGGGTCGCGTCGCGAGGAGGAGTGTTTCGGGCAGTCTCGGGTCCCCGGGTTCGTCATCTTCGCCGTCATCCTGATCCTCATCGGCGTCTTCTCCCTGCTCCAGTGGATGCTCGTGGACGTGTTCCGGGTCTCCATGCCGGGCAACTCGGTCTGGCCGATGTTTGCGATCGCGTTGGGGATCCTGATCATCATCCTGTGGGCCGTCGCGCGCCGGCCGGGCCGCCGGATGTAGTCCCGCGGGCCGCGATGCAGTCCGCGCAGTCCGCCTTGTGACGCGATTGGCTCGCGTCGATTCGCAGTCCGACGGCCGCGACCATCGCGAGGAGGCCGAACACCCCCCACGCCAGCCCCGCGGATGCGAGGACGCCCGTCGCGACGGCCCCGCCGGCGACGAACGCGAAGTTGGCGAGCGTCCTGCCAATCGGCGGCGCGGCGCGGGGTCCGAGGGCGATGGCGGCTCCCGCGACGGAGGCGGTCCCGCCGAGAAGAGCGACCGCCGTGTTCGAGTCTCCACGAAGCGGGAACAGGCCGCCCAGGAGGGCGAGCCCCGTCGCGATGCCCGCCACGCCCCCGAGGGCCATGCCGGTGCAGCCCGCGCACACGCGTCGCCCGCCGAACGCAAGGACGTGCGAGTCGAACCTTCCGCACTCTACGTGGTGGCCGACGACACGCATCCGCTCGCACGGTAGGTCCGAATCCCACCGAGTCGCCTCCCTGCCCGTCCCGGCTTGCGAGAGGAGACGGTTGCAGCCCCGGGGTCGCACCGCGGCGATGATTCCCGCAAAGGACATGCCCGAGATCGCGGAGCCGATCGCGGCAAGTTCGATGCCGGCCGGCGGGCGGTCCGTGCGCAGGCTCAAGACGGTGGCGAGCGCGGTCGCCGTCACGAGCAGGCCGACGGCAAGGGCCATTCGGCGGAAGCCGATGCGCTCGACGGGACGTCGAGGTCCGTCGCGCAGGGCCTCACATCCCCCGGAGCTCACGCAGCACCCTCTTCTTGAGCATGTGGGAGTACGTCCTCCGCTTCAGCGGGTTCGGCGACATCAGGCCCTTCAGCCCGCGCATCGCGGACCCGTAGAAGCTGTGGTAGCACTCGTACAGCTCCTCCTGGACCCGCGGGCGGGAGAGGGTCTCCGTCGGCATGATCGCGTGGGCCATGTCGTAATGCGCCCAGTTGTGGTCCTCAATCCACCCGTTCCGCAGGCCCTCCGCGTACGTCTCCGTCCCCGGGAACGGGGTGAGGCACATGAAGATCGGGAGTCCCGCCCCGAGGCCCGAGACGAAGTCCCGGAGACCCTGCACCGATTCCGCGGTCTCCTTCCTCGACCCGATGATGAAGGTCGCCTGCGAGAAGATGTCGGCGTCATTCAGGATTCGGACCGCATCGCGGGCGGTCGGGATGGACAGCTTCTTGCCGAGGTCCCGGAGGACCGCCTCGGAGTCGTGCTCGATCCCCAGGAGGATCCAGCGGCAGCCGACGGATCGGATGTCGGGGACAAGGGCCCGCATCCGCACGAGGTCGTCCGCCCGTGCCTGGACGAACCACGAGACGTCCCCGCCGATCCCGGCGGTCCGCATCGCGTCGCGGAACTCCCGCCCTCGATGTGCGAGCATGAAGTTGTCGTCGGCGAGCCACATGAAGCTCTCTCCGTCGCCGTAGCGCTCGTGAATCGCGGTGAACTCCGCCGCAATCCGCTCCGGCGACTTCGTGCGCCAGGTGTGCCGCCAGTGCGGGGACTGCGTGCAGAAGCTGCATCGGTGGGCGCACCCCCGCGAGCCCTCCACGATGAAATACCGCGTGCCGGGCCCCGTCATCATGCGGAAGTGGTACAGCGGGAGGAACCGTTCCACGAGTTGGTAGGCGGGGAAGGGGAGGGCGTCGAGATCCTCGATGAGGGGACGGTCCTGGTTATGGACCACCGTCCCGTTGTGGCGGAAGCTCAGTCCCGCCACGCGCTCGACGGGCGCCCCGCCAAAGACGGCACGGAGGAGTTCCGTGAATGTCCCCTCGCCCTCGCTGCGGACGATGAAGTCGAGTTCCGGGGTGTCGCGGAGGCATTCCTCCGCGAGGAACGAGTAGTGCTGCCCACCCACGACCGTCGTGATCTCCCGGTCGACCTCCTTCGCGAGCTGGACCGTGCGGGCGACCGTGTACGCGTTGCACGTCATGTTGCCCGAGACCGCGACGACGTCGGGCTCGATCCTCTCGATGCGCGATCGAAGGTCCTTGAAGTTCAGTCGCTCGGCCTGCGAGTCGATGAGTTCGATTCGGAGGTCCGGAAGCTCACGCTCCACGTACGCCCCGAGCTGGAGGAGCTGCATGGGGGGCGGGAGGTACTCCCCCATGAGGAACCAGTACTCCTTCGGCGGTTCGACGAGGAGAAGCGTGCGTTGCACGCCCTGGGGTACGGCGCTCGGGGGAGAGGAGCCTTTCGTACCGGAACTATGGACTTGGACTATACGCGCGCGTGGCGGCAGACCCCGACCTCGAAAGCCTCAGATTCCGCCGATGAACCTCGCAAGGACCGCCTTCTGCGCGTGGAGGCGATTCTCGGCCTGCTCGAACACGACGGACTGCGGGCCGTCGATGACCTCGTCCGTGATCTCGAGCCCGCGATGGGCGGGCAGGCAGTGCATCACGACGGCGTCCGGCCTCGCGCGCTTCATAAGGGCCGCGTTCACCTGGTACGGGCCGAAGAGCTTCTCCCGCGCCGCCTTCTCCTTCTCCATGCCCATGGAGACCCAGACGTCCGTGTACACCACGTCCGCGTCCGCCACGGCCTCCTTCGCGTCCGGGACGACCCGGACCTCGGCCCCCGTCCCCTTCGCGATCCGCTCCGCATCCCGGAGGATGCCCGCGTCTGGTCGGTGGTCCTTCGGGCATCCGACGGAGACGTGGGCACCAGTGATCGCCGCCCCGAGGAGGAGGGAGTTGCACACGTTGTTCCCGTCCCCGACGTACGCGATGCGAAGGCCCTGGAGCTTCTTCTTCGCCTCGAGGATCGTGAAGAGGTCCGATACGATTTGGCACGGGTGCTCGAGGTCGTCGAGGCCGTTGATCACGGGCACGGTCGCGTTTCGGGCGAGCTCGACCATGTCCTCGTGCCGGTACGCCCGGTACATGATCGCGTTCACGTAGCGGCTCAGAACCCGGGCGGTGTCCGCGATCGTCTCGCCGCGCCCGAGCTGCGTGTCCTGCGGGCTGAGGTTGACGGCGTGGCCGCCGAGCTGGGACATCCCGACTTCGAACGAGACCCGGGTGCGGGTGGAGGCCTTCTCGAAGATCATCGCGAGGCTCTTCCCCTTGAGCGGCTCGAACGGCTCGCCCGCCTTCGTGCGGTTCTTGAGGTTCCCGGCGAGCTCGAGGAGGCCGATCAGGTCCCGCTCCACGTCGAGCACGGAGACGAGGTCACGCTTCGCGGCCATGGGGCGACCTAGCATCGGTGCGGACGTAAAGGTTTCGGCGGGCGAGACGTGAAATACCGCGACACGTCATCCAGGAGTGCGACCATGGTGTCCTGGGGCCTCCCGGAGCCGCAACGCCGGCGCCGCCGCGGCCTGATGTTCGGGGGTGGCGGGTTCGTGCTCCTGTTCGGGTCCGCGATCGCGCTCCTGTTCCTCCCCCAGGACTACGCGTCCCTCCTGCTCGTCCTGATGGTCGTCGGGATCGTCCTCCTCGTGGCGGGCCTCCTCGCGGTCCCCGGGAGCCTGCGGGACATGCTCCGACCGAAAGTCTAATCTCCGGTCCTTGTATCGGAACGACCGCGGCCGGGGTGGGGTAGCCTGGGCATCCTAGGGGACTGTGGATCCCTTGACCCGAGTTCAAATCTCGGTCCCGGCCCTCCCGTCTCCGGTCCCGCCGCGACGATTCACGGCACTAGCTTTTAATAGCGCCAAGGCTTAGCACGGCCCCGCGACCGGCCCCGGGTGACGACGAAGCCCGCGTCGGCGTGCGCCCCCGCGGTTCCGCGGGAGAGGACTGCGATGATAAAGCAGGCGGTCAGAGAGTACAATCCCCCGGAGCTGGAGCGCCGGGTCCAGGAGTTCTGGACCCGGACGAAGGCGTACGAGAAGATGGTGAAGCTCCGCTCGAAGGGGAAGGACTTCTACTTCGTCGACGGCCCGCCGTACACGAGCGGCATGATCCACATGGGCCAGGCCCTGAACAAGTCCATCAAGGACATGGTGCTCCGGTGGCGGCGGATGAACAACTTCAACGTCCGGGACCAGCCCGGGTACGACATGCATGGCCTGCCGATCGAGGTGCAGGTCGAGAAGACCCTCGGGATCACGAACAAGAAGGAGATCGAGGAGCTCGGGATCGAGCGGTTCGTGAACACGTGCCGGGACTACGGCCTCGACCTCCTGAGGAAGATGAACGACCAGTTCGTCCGCCTTGGCGTCTGGATGGACTGGGAGCATCCGTACATCACGATCACGAACGAGTACATCGAGTCCGCGTGGTGGACCCTCCGGCAGGCGTTCGACAAGGGCCTCCTCTTCGAGGCGGAGAAGAGCCTCCAGTGGTGCGCGCGCTGCGAGACCGCGCTCGCGGAGGCGGAGGTCGAATACAGCGACGAGACGGACCCCTCGATCTACGTCAAGTTTCCGCTCGCCGGGAAGCCCGCGGAGTACATCGTCGTGTGGACGACGACGCCGTGGACCCTGCCCGCGAACATGGTCGTGGCGGTGAACCCGGACTTCAAGTACGCGAAGGTCCGGGTCATCCGGGCGGGGAAGCCCGAGAACCTCTGGATGGTCACGGAGAACATCAAGGCCGTGATGGACGTCGCCGGGATCGAGCAGTACCAGATCGTCGACGAGCTGCCCGGGTCCCGTATGGAGGGATGGGCGTACACCCATCCGCTCGCGGGCAAGGTCCCGTACCAGCGGGACGTGAAGGGCCCGTGGGTCCACAAGGTCGTCCTCTCCGAGACCGTGACCGCGGAGAGCACGGGCTGCGTCCACACCGCGCCGGGCCACGGGCCCGAGGACTTCGAGATCGGCCAGAAGCTCCTCCTCCCGATCTTCAGCCCCGTCGACGAGCGGGGCGTCTTCACGCAGGACGCCGGGGAGTACGCGGGCAAGTCGATCCGGGAGGCGAACCCGCTCATCCTCGACGACCTGAACCGCGCGCGCCTCCTGTTCGCGGAGGACGAGATCACCCACCGGTACGGCCACTGCTGGCGGTGCAAGACCCCGATCCTGTTCCGCGCGACGACGCAGTGGTTCCTGAAGGTCGGCGACCTGAAGCCGAAGATGCTCGAGGAGATCCAGCGGGTGAAGTGGACCCCGGAGTGGGCGGGCGAGGCCCGCCAGTACGATTGGACCCTGAACCTCCGGGACTGGTGCATCTCCCGGCAGCGGTACTGGGGCATCCCGCTCCCCCTCTGGAAGTGCCAGAAGTGCGGGAAGCTCCGGGTCGTCGGGACCTTGGACGAGCTTCGGGCCTCGAAGAACTACCGGGACGGGATGGACCTCCACCGCCCCTGGATCGACGAGATCGCGTTCGACTGCCCGGAGTGCGGGGCGGTGATGTCCCGGATCAAGGACATCGTGGACGTGTGGTTCGACAGCGGCGTGAGCTCGTGGGCCCAGCTCGGCTACCCGCGGCGGGAGGACGAGTTCAAGCGGTGGTGGCCGATGGACTGGATCGTCGAGGGCCCGGACCAGACCCGCGGCTGGTTCAGCTCCCAGCTCACGGCGGGGATCCTCGCGTTCGGCCGGTCGCCGTACGAGAGCGTCCTGATGCACGGGTGGGTGAACGGCCCGGACGGGCGGCAGATGCACAAGTCCCTGGGGAACTACGTCGACCCCGTCGACACGATCCAGAAGTTCGGGGCGGACGCCCTGCGGTTCTTCCTCCTCGAGGTGAACCCGCCCTGGGAGGACCTGAACTTCAACGAGGAGGGGGTCCAGAACGCGCAGCGGACCCTGAACATCCTCTGGAACGTCCACAAGTTCGCGGCCACGTACATGGCGGTGGACGAGTTCGACCCGCACGCGCACCCCCTCGACTCCCTCGTGAAGTCGATGAAGCCGGAGGACAAGTGGCTCCTCTCCCGCCTCGAGAACCTGAAGGTCGCGGTCGGGAACGAGGTCGAGCAGTACAGCCTCCACCGCGCCTGCCGGCTCCTCAAGGACTTCGTCCTGAACGACCTATCGCGGTGGTACGTGAAGCTCGTCCGCGCCCGGACGTGGAAGGAGGGCCAGGACAAGGAGAAGCTCGCGGCGTACCGCGTGCTCTGGGAGGCCCTCGCCGTCGCGATCCGGATGATCGCGCCCGTCACCCCGTACCTCGCGGAAGCGCTCTACCAGAACCTGGACGCCCGCCGGCTCAGCGTCCACATGGAGGACTGGCCCGCCCACAACGAACAGTGGATCAACAACGACCTCGAGAAGCTCATGGGGATCGCGCAGGAGGTCGTCGAGGTCGTCTCGAAGGCCCGCCAGAAGCACCAGATGAAGCTCCGCTGGCCCGTGAAGAAGGTCGTCGTGAAGGCCCCGCCGGAGGACGCGGCCAGGGCCCTGAACACGTTCCGGGACGTCGTGATGTCGCAGGCGAACGCGAAGGAGCTCGTGATCCTGAAGCCCGACGAGCAGTTCGACGGGATGCAGCTCCTCGTCCAGCCGAACCCGCAGGCGATCGGGAAGGTGTACAAGCAGTGGTGGTCGAAGATCGCGACGATGCTCGAGAGCCGCCCGGCGGACGAGGTGCGGAAGGCCCTGGAGAAGGGCGAGTACCGGATCGGGATCGAGGGCCAGATTGTGCGCATCGAGCCCCACATGGTCTCCTTCGCCCGCAAGATGCCCGAGGACGTGAGCGTCGTGGAGTCGACCCACGGGGAGATCTACGTGGACATGCGGATCACACCGGAAATCCAGGCCGAGGGCTACGCGCGCGAGGTGATCCGCCGGATCCAGCAGATGCGCAAGGAGGTCGACCTGAGCGTCGAGGACTACGTGAAGGCGGGCGTGAAGGTCCGCAAGGAGTTCGCGCGCCTCCTGGAGCCGTGGAGGGCGTTCATCGCGGCGGAGACCCGATGCCGCAGCCTCGCGATCGGGGAGGAGTCCGTGAGCGAGGAGTACGTCGTGGAGTGGAACGTCGAGGGAGAGACGTTCACCATCGGCATCACGCCCCTGCACATGGCGGAGGCCCTCTCCGCGTTCACCGCGATCCCGCACATCACGGAGCGGAAGGCGATCGCGCTGTACGACGCGGGCTACAAGACGGCACCGGCCCTCCAGCAGTCGACGAAGGACGACCTCTCGAGGGTCGAAGGCCTGGACGCGGACGACGTGCGGCGAATCCGGGACCACTTCGAAGCGGGCGAGAAGGGCGAGCCGGGTCTCTGCCCCGTGTGCGGGGCGGAGCTCCCGGAGAAGGCCCGGCGGTGCCCGCGGTGCGACGAGCCCGTCGGCGGAGCCCCGGAGTGCCCGGAGTGCGGGCAGGCCGTCACCCCGGACGCGGAGGTGTGCAAGGTGTGCGGCCACCGGTTCGCCGGCGCTGCGCCCGCCCTGGCCCCGCCCGCCGCACCCACGGCGGCCCCCGCGGCCGCGCCCGAGGAGGCGCCCCGGGAGGCGGCCCGCCAGCCCGCGCCGGCCGCGAAGCCCGCGGGGAAGGCCGGAACGTGTCCGTTTTGCGACGCCTCCGTCCCCGCGGACGCCCCGGTCTGCCCGAGCTGCGGGACGAGGCTGCGACCCGCCCCGAGGGCGACACCCGCCCCCGCGCCCCGCGCGGAGGCCCCCGCCCCGACGCCCGCCATGGAGGTCCCCCTCCCCGAGCTGAAGCCCGCGTCCGCGTACCTGGTCAAGGAGCAGACGACCGCGAACACGTACCGGCTCTTCTCGAACGCGATCGCGACCGGCCAGAAGGGGTTCTGCGTCACCCGCGTGTACCCGGAGAAGATCCGGGAGCAATACGGGCTCCCCGGCGTCCCGATCGTCTGGCTCAGCAACGTGGGGAAGGAGGACAGCGTGCGCCCGAAGGACCTCGAAAAGCTGTCCCTGTCCCTGGAGCAGTTCATCACGAAGGAGAGCGGGGTCGTCGTGATCGACGGGCTCGAGTACCTGATCACGAACAACAACTTCATCACGGTCCTGCGGCTCGTGCAGGCCCTCCGGGACCAGGTCGCGATCAACAACGCGATATTGCTGTTCTCCGTCAACCCCGCGACCCTCGACGAGCACCAGCTCCACCTTCTCGAGCGAGAGGTGGACACGGTCCTGGATTTCCGCGCGGCCTGAGGCGAGAGCCCCGCCGTCGCAGGGATCACGCGCCTTGCGGCAGGACGGCCGCGAGCGCGTCGGACAGCCGGGGGACCGTGTGGTACTCGGGCAGCTCGGCCGGGCGCACCCAGCGGGCGTCCGTGTTCTCCCGGTCCAGCCGGACCTGGCGGGTGGGGACGTCGAAGAGGAACGGGAAGACGACGAACACGGTCGCGTCGTGCCGGACGAACACGGGCCCGCCCCGTGCGACGAGGCGGGCTCCGCGAATCGCGGTCTCCTCGAGGATCTCGTCCCTCGCCCGCGCGAGGGGGCGCTCGGTCGGCTCCACGGAGCCCGAGACCGCGGACCACAGGCCGGGGAATGTCGGCGCGGTGTCCCCGCGCTTCAGGATCAGGATTCGCCCCCGGTTCCTCAGGAATGCGGTGGCGGCCCGGCGCTCGATCACGTCCGGGAGCTCGACCGCACCCGCGTCCCCGTCCACGGCCACGCGGTCCCCCGTGAGTATCGCGGTCGGGTCGATGCGGTCGACGAGCGGGATGCCCCCGAGGATGCACCCCGTGGCCACGATTGTCTCCGTGCGTTCGTTCACGATCGCCGCGGGCGCGACCCCGTGCCTCGCGAGCCCGTACAGGACGTACGAGCCGACCGTGCTCCCCTTCCCGCTCGGGAACACGAGCACCCGGCCCGCCACACACTCCCCTCGGATGTCCGAGGCGGGGTCCCGGACGATCCCCGTGGCAGGGTCCACCCCGCCGAGGAAGGACATGGGCTTCGCGCTGACGAGGGCCGGGCCCCCGCCCCGGCCTGCGGAGACGGACCGCCCCGCGAGCCTCATGCGTACCTCCTCAGGAGGCGGGCGACGTCCGCCATGACGACCTTCTGCCCGCACAGCGTCGGCAGGTACACGGCCCCCTTGCCCGAGGGCGTGGCGACGGTCTTCGAGACGTTCTCGATCATCGTGACCTCGAGGCAGGTGTCCGCGAGGACCCGCCCGCCCAGCGCCTCGATCCTCCGGACCGCGTCCGCGGCCTCGTCGCGGGCCGCGCGGCTCGTGAACACCCACACGGGGATGCGGGGCCTCCGCCCCTTCATCAGCGCGGCGATCTGTCGCAGCTCGTCCGCGGAGAGCTGGGGGGATCCTAGCCCGATGATGTCCGCCTCGTCCCCCGTCGTGAAGTCCCGCCGGACCGCCTCGAGGTCCCGGTCCGTGACGCGGATCCGCGGCAGCCCTTTCGGGCGGGCCCGCCTCCACTCCGGCGTCCCCCGCTCGACGTGGAACATCGCGCAGTCGCTCGTGGACGCGATGGACGCGGACAACCACTTCAGGTCCGCCTCCGTCCCCCGGAGGCCGCGGAAGTACGGGATCCCCCCACCGAGGACCCGCCCCACCTGGAGGCCCAGGAGCGAGAAGGCGTACCCACGGACGCGGGCCCGGACGTCCACGATCGCGGTCGCCCGCCGCTCCTCGACGCGATGGAGGCCGTGGTCCGGCGTGAATCCGGTCACGGCCGCCGCGAGGGCCGAGGGCCCGCCCTCCCGGTTCGTGCGGGCGCCGATCACGGAGTTCGCGAAGCACGCCGCGGAGCTCTCTGCCCACGCGACGTGGTCCCCGAACCGCGGGCGGTTCCCGACCAGGTACGGCGTGCAGCTGAACGACTCCCGCACCCCCATCGCCCGGTACGCCTCCGCGATCCGCCGCTGCTTCGCCGCGAACTCCTCGGAGATCCCTTGTTCCCGCCACCGCTCCAGGTCCATCCCGAGCGGGTTTACGGTCGTGGGCACGACGACCCGCGCGTCCCGGGCGAAGTCCGCGATGAACTCGAGTCCCGGGTCGCCGACCATCTTGTACGAGGCCCCCGCCACGTGCGCACTGGCGATCGGCAGGAGCCGGTCCGCGCCGTAGATTTCCCCGAGCGCGATCAGAAGGCGCATCGCGGTCCGGACCGAGGGCGTCCCGTGGTCACGCATCTCCCGCTGGCGGGCCGTCAGGCGCATCCCGTCACACCCCCGACAGGTACGCGCGGGCGACCCGCACCGCGTTCGACCGCTTCGCGGGGTGGGCTGCGACCTTCGCCCGCACCGCAATCACGTCGTCGTGGCGCGCGAGCTCCAGCGTCCCGCCATGGGCCTTCTGCTTGTCGAACCGCAGGTGGAGGACCGCGTCGTCGTCGACCCGCTCGTCCAGGGTCGCGAGCAGGGGCGGCATCGCCCCCGCGTCCTTCACCCGCCGCCAAAACGCTCGGATGGCCTCGGCGTCCTCCAGGCGGACCGCCATCATCCGGAACGGGTTCCCGTGGTGGCCCTCGAGCGTCTCCGTCTCGAGCCTCCCGTCCGGGCTCAGGGTCCGCATTGCCCGCTCCACGCGGTCCGGGTCCTCCGTCGCGTGGCAGACGGTCCGGAGCTCGACGCTATGGAACATGGCTGGACCCGCCCAGGACGCTCTCCAGGACCTCCCGGGCGCGGGCACGGAACGAGCCGAGGTCCCCCTCGTTCACGATCAGGAAGTCCGCGGTCGCGATCACGTCGCCCAGGCCCCAGGCGAGCTCCCGGCGGTCCCGCACGAGGAACTCTTCCCACGAGGCGGGCGCGTCGCTCCGGTTCCGGGCCCGGAGGCGGGCGAACCGGACCCGCGGGGACGCGTGGACCGCGACGACCTGGAGGCTCTCCCCGAGCGCCTTCCGGAACGCCTCGAGCTCCGCGGACCCGCGGAGGCCGTCAATCAGGATATGCTCCCCGACGACGCGGGGCAGGGTCCGCTCCGCCCACACGCCGTACCCGTGGGCCTCCCGCTCCCGGTGCGCGAAGCCGCCGATTGCCTCGTCCGAGGTCCCGAGCTTCCGGCGGGCGGCCTCCTCTCGCACCGTGTCGCCCATCCGGACGACGGAGAACCCGAGCTCCTGCGCGACGCGGATGAGCTCCTCCTTCCCGCACCCGGGCATCCCGGTGAGGCACAGGACCTTCACGGACCGCGGGAACCGCCGGCCGCCTTAAGACTTTCCCGAACCTGCGTCCGGCCCGCGCCGCCGCGGCTTGCCCTTGTGGTTCGGGGAGAGCAGGGCCTTCGCGACGACGAGGTCCTCTTGCGATTCGGAGTACCGACCCTCTTGGAACTCCTTCTCGGCCCGGACGAGCAGCTCCTCGACGTCCGGGAGGAACGCGTCCGCCTCCTCGGGGGCCGTCGCCCGCGCCCAGTTCTCCTGGAGGGACCGCGCCAGGCCCTCGCGCTCGCTCGCGATGCGCTCGATGTGCCCCGTCGCGTCCTCGACGTGCCGCAGGGCGCGGACGTACTCGCCGTCCCGCATCGCCCGGCGGGCGTCCCGGACCGCGAGGTCCACCTCGGACGAGAGGTGGCCCTCCCGCACAAGGCGGGTGTACCGGGCCTCCGCCTCCGCGAGCCCCTCCCGCGCGTCGCGGTACGCGCGCTGGAGCGCCTGAGCGTCCGCGAGCAGGGCCCGCGCCATCTCCGAGGCCGGCTCGATCACGCCCCGGAACAGCACGTCCCGCACGATGGAGAGCTGGCTCGTGAGGCGGCCCGTGTACCCGCCTTGGCCGCGAAGCTCCGCGAGGATCGCTGCGGCCGCGGTCAGGCCGTCGTTCGCGGCGATGAACGCGGCCCGGAGGCGGTTCGCGCGGGCCTCGATGTCCGCTGCAATCCGCACCGCCTGCTCGAACTTCCGCTCCGCGAGCTGCCGCATCGCCCCCTCGAGGCCCACCTCGAGGCTCGAGACGGCGCCGCGGGAGAAGAGGCTCGGGTCCGGCGGCCCGCGGATGCTCGCGAGCTCCTCGATCGCCACCGCGCCCATGAACACCGCGTTCGAGGCGGCCTCCGCCCGCTCGACGAGGGTCTGGGCGTCCGCCTCCGCCTCCTCCAAGGCCTTCCGCGCGCCCTGGTAGTCCGGCAGGAGGGAACCCTCCTCCCAGATGCCCGCCGCGACGCGGGCCTCCGCCTGCGTCAGGGCGGCCTCCGGGGCGTCCCTCGGGAGGCCGAGGTCCTTCATCCGCTCCATCCGCTCCCGGAGGGACCGGACCGCCTTCTCGTACCCGCGGTACCGCTCGTCGAGGGCGACCGCGATCGCCTCCGCGCGGAGGGCGGCATCCCGGGCCCCTGTGAAGTGCTCGCGCGCCAGGAGGTCCCGCGCGATGCCGAGGGCCTGCTCCGCGGCCCTCATGTCCGCGGGGGAGAGGGCGAGGACCGCGAGGATCCCCTCGGAGCGGACGATCGCCTCCTCCGCCTTGCGGGCCTTGGAGTTCTTCAGGAACCGCAGCCCGTTCCCGATTGCCATCCGTTCGCTCCTCCCATGGAGTGCGGCCTCGCGAGGAGGACCTCTCCAGGGGAGGTCTCTCCGGCGGGACCGGCAGGTGCGGAATAGATTCGGGCGCGGGCGCATAAGCGTTCCCCCCTGATTTCGCGAGCGCCGCCCGCGGAGGCCCGCGACGCGCCCGCCGCCCCGCCCCAGAAGCTTTATCTCCCGCCACCTCTAAGGCCCAAGCGGAACGCTGCGACGGAGGAACATTCATGCCCTTCGAGCTGGACCTGAAGGCGATGCGGTTCGGGACGGAGCTGCTGAAGCGGGGCTTCGCGAAGATGCAGAAGGGCGGGGTGATCATGGACGTCACGATCGCCGAGCAGGCCGCGATCGCGGAGGAGGCGGGGGCCGTGGCGGTGATGGCCCTCGAGCGCGTGCCCGCGGACATCCGCGCCCAGGGCGGGGTCGCCCGCATGGCGGACCCGACGAAGGTCCAGGAGATCATGGACGCGGTCACGATCCCCGTGATGGCGAAGTGCCGGATCGGCCACTTCGCGGAGGCGGAGGCCCTCCAGGCCCTCGGCGTCGACATGATCGACGAGTCCGAAGTCCTCACGCCCGCGGACCCGTTCTTCCACGTGAACAAGAAGCTCTTCCAGGTCCCGTTCGTGTGCGGGTGCCGGAACCTCGGCGAGGCGGTCCGGCGCATCTGGGAGGGCGCGGCGATGATCCGGACGAAGGGCGAGGCGGGCACGGGGAACGTGATCGAGGCGGTCCGCCACATGCGGCTCCTGAACACCGCGACCGCGGAGCTCAAGACCCGCAGCAAGGAGTCCGTCCTCGCAATCGCGGGGCGCTTCTCGGACGCGTACCTCGCCCTGCTCCGGGAGATCCGGCAGATGCACGGGGAGGCCGCGACCATCGCGGACCGGGAGGTCGTCTTCGCGGACACGACCCTCGACGACATCACGGAGGGGCTGTACCAGACCCTGCTCGAGGTGAAGAAGCTCCAGCGGCTGCCCGTCGTGAACTTCGCGGCGGGCGGGATCGCGACGCCCGCGGACGCGGCGATGATGATGCACCTCGGGTGCGACGGCGTGTTCGTCGGGAGCGGGATCTTCAAGTCCGAGAACCCGGAGGCGCGCGGGAAGTCCATCGTCGAGGCGGTCACCCACTACGACGACCCCGCCCTCGTCGCCGAGGTGTCGAAGGGCCTGGGCGTCCCGATGAAGGGCCTCGACATCAGCCAGATCCCAGCGGAGGAGCGGCTGCAGGAGCGCGGCTGGTAGCGAGCCGCACGGCCGCGTCGAGAACTTCCTTCACGCCCTGACCCGCGAGCGAGGACATCGCGGGCCGCCCTAGGCCCGTCGTCCGGAGGTCCGCCTTGTTCTCGACGACGAGGATCGGCACGTCCGGGAATAGGTCGCGGACCGTGTCGAGGAGTCGCTGCTGCGCGGCGAGCTCGTACCCGCACGTCTCGGACGGGTCGAGCAGGAACACGATCACGTCCGCGACGTGCGTGAGGGCGGTCACCGCCTGCCGCTCCATCGGGTTCCGCTTCTCCATCGGACGGTCCAGCAGGCCCGGGGTGTCGATGATCTGGAACCGAGTGTACCCGACGTCGAAGTGCCCGACTGCCACCCCCTGGGTCGTGAACGGGTACGGCGCGACGCGGGGCTTCGCGGTGCTCACGGTCCGTACGAAGAGGCTCTTCCCAACGTTCGGGTAGCCCGCCACGACAATCGTCGGCACCTCGGGGTCGATGTCCGGGAGGCCCTTCAGGGGCCCCCGGGCCGCGCCGAGGGCGTCGAGGTTCTTCGAGATCTGGTGCACGACGGACGCGAATCGGCCGAAGGCCGCCTTGCGGATCGTCGTGACCTGGGTCGCCCCCGCCGCGGCCTGGATCCGCCGCGGGACACCCTTCGCAAGGTCCCGCACCTTCCCACGGGCCCAATCCACCGCCGCGAGGTTCGTGTGGAGGGACTGGAGCCCGATCGTCGCGTCGATCAGCTCGCGGTAGAACGGCGGGAGGCGGTCCAGCGACGGGAACCCGCGGATGTACGATTCGAGCGTGGACGTGAGGACGTCCGCGGCCGCCTGGACCTTCGCCACCGCGAGGTTTCTCGTCCGCTCGACCCGCGTGCGGCCCTTCGAGGCCGTCGCCTTCCCCGCCCTGCGGAAGGCCTTGTCGATCAGGCCCTGGGCGCTCAGGACGGTGGAAACCTCGTACACGGGTGCGCCAACGGTGACGCCCGCTAAAGCCTATCGGCCGAGGAACACGTTGAACGCGGCGAAGATGAACGTAATGATCCCCACGCGGGTCCACGCGGCGAGGAAGTTCGAGACGAGGAACGCCCGCCAGTCTAAGGCCTTGCCCTCCTCGTTGAACAGGGAGTACAGGTAGATCGGGATTGTGTCCGACATGAGCGGGATGCTCAGGAGGAGGTAGAGGCCAATGTAGTTCGTCTTTCGGACGAACTTCTCGCACCACTTCACGAACCGGTCCGCGATGCGGTACTTCTCAGACCAGTGGCGGATGTTGTCCTCGACCCGCACCCCGAAGACGAACACGAGCCCCGCGCCTACGGTCTTCCCGAGCGCCATCGCGGCGGCGATGCTCCCGAGGTACGCCCACTGCTGCGCGAGGAGGGGGGCAAGGAGGACGACCTCGATTGGGATTGGGAGGATGATCGCGACGAGCACGGAGAAGGTGAACGTCAGCGTCAGGTACGCGGCGGGCGTGTTGTACGCGCCCGCGATCCACGCGGCGAGGTCCTCAAGGAGGCCCACGGGAGGTCGCGGCCGCATCCCCGGAACGCCTATATAGCGGCTCCCCCGGCGTTCCCAATCCTGATTCGATGGGGTGGAGGCGGCCGTCGCGGGTGAGGAGGACGACGCGGCTATCCTCGCGCTCCGCGGCAATCCCGTACCCGAGGCGCTCCGCGAGCCGCGAGGCGAACTCGCGGATCACCGCATGCTCCGGCATGTTCTCGACCCGGAGGCGGAGGCGGGACTCCCCGACGAAGCTGTACCCCTTACACTCGATGAACATGGGCCCCGCGAGCGCATCGAGGGCCGCGTACTCGTCCTCCCACCCGAGGTTCCAGCCCTCCACGAGCGTGTGGCGGATCACGGTGCGGGTCTCGAGGCCCGGGAGCAGGGCGAGCGTCTCCCGCAGCTTCTCCCACTCATGGTCCGACTTCGGGGCCATCAACTTCCGGTAGACTTCCGCGTTCGGCGCGGCGACGGTCACGTACAGCTGGGTGGGCAGCCGGTTCTCCGCCGCCATCCGACGGAGCACGGCGGGCGTCGTCCCGTTCGTGACGAGGAAGGTCGTCATCCCCCGCCGCTTGAACTCGTCGATCATCTCGCCCAGGCGCCTGTACAGGGTCGGCTCGCCCGTCAAGGAGATTGCGACCTGGTTCGGCTGCCACGCCTCCCGGAACCTCTCCCGCGGGACGTCCGGGTTTCCCCCGTATCCCGAGATCAGCTTCCGCTGCGCCTCGATGGACCCCTCGACGACGAAGCCCGGGTCATCGGACTCGATCAGGGAGTCCGACCCCCACTCCTGGGTCCGCCAGCAGAACAGGCAGCCGAGGTTGCACGAGTCCACGGTGGGCGTCATCTGGAGGCACCGGTGGCTCTTGATCCCGTAGAACGTCTCCTTGTAGCACCCCGCGCCTCCGGTCAGGGAGTTCTTCGTCCAGTGGCACAGCTTCACGCCACTGTGCCCCCCGACGACCTTGTAGCCCTGCCGCTCGAGCACCTCGCGCTTCGCCGCGTCCATCTGGGGGTGTATAGACAGTGGGCGGGATATGACGTTTTCGAGAATCCACATCGTGTATGTGGCGCCATCCTTCGGATCGTGCGGGTGACGCAACCCTACGGACGGAACCTTTACATTGGCCAGGAGGAGTCTCGGTGCGGGTGGCGGGGTGGTCGACTACGTGTTGATCGTCGGGGTCGTGGTCCTGATTGTGCTCATCAACGTCTCGCTCATTATGGTCTACGCGGCGCGGTACAAGAAAGTGCCTCCGAACCACGCCATGGTGCTGTTTGGGCGGCAGTACGCGCGTGACTCCGGGATGCATGTCTGGATGTCCGGGGGCAAGTTCATCCAACCGATTGTCGAGTCCTACGCCCTGCTGTCCCTCGCGCCCGTTGCGGTCGACCTCAGCTTGGATCGGGTTCGCCAGGACGCGAAGGGAGCGTCACAACGCGACGTGCGGGTCGAGGTCAGGGCAATGATGGAGGTTCCCGCGGACAAGGAGGAGGTCACGAAGGCCGCTCGTCGCTTCCTCAGCGGGAGGCAGTTCATGTCCATGCATGGGTCCGATGAGGCCGAGGCCGTTCGCAAGGCCGAGGAGGAGATGAAGCGGACCGTTTCCGCCGTGCTGGAAAAGGACACCCGTGTCGTCGTCGCCCGAGCCCCCGCCGACACCCCGGAGGTCGAGATCGCAGACGCAGTGACCACCGCCACAACACCCGACTTGGCGGACTTGGGCGTCCGTCTCGTGTCCCTCGTCATCGTCGTTCAACCCAAGGGCGGGTCTCCCCCGGGCAACGGACGTGCGGGGCGCGACTTGGCCGAACAAGTGCAGCAGCTCGACGTCCGTCTACGCAGGATTGAGGAGCGGCTCGGTCCTCCCGCGCCTTCCTAGGGCCACGCTTCATCAAGGTTCAGCTCGCCGGCGGCAAACCTCCGAACCTTGAACAGGTGGTCCTTCGCGACAATCGCCTTCACCTTCTCCCCGCTCGTCTCGAACTCCACGTCGTGGACCTTGTACGACTGCTTCGCGACGTGGAACGGGTGAGCGATGTTCGTCTCGGTGATCGCCTCCTTAATCTCCAGGGCGACCCCTCCGATTCCGCGGAACACCCACCACGGGTCGAAGTGGAAAAGCTCCCGGAAGCTCCCAGGTTCGACCGTGTTGAGGGGGACCGCATCCGACCCCTTCGCGTGGGTTTCCGGCTGCCCCTTCGCCCCGACGTGGATTGGGGCGTGGAGAATCTCCGGAGGCGCCCCGAACCGGTCCAGCAGGGTGAGCACGACCTTCCACTCGCGGTCCCAGAAAGGGAACACGTATTTCGTGAGGATCTCTGCGTCCGCCGTCCGGACCGTCCGGTTCACGAGCCAACGCTGCGTGAGCTCCACGCAAACCCCCGCCGGTCAGCAGCGCCCCGCTATAAATGCGTCGCGAAGGGCGGGCTAGTCGTCCGTCGGCGCCTCGTCGCCCGCGTCGAGGATCCCGCCAGCAGCCGGTTCCCCCCGCCCGCGGACCTTCGCGACCCGCTCCATAAGGTGACGGACCGCGTGGGAGTCCTCCTTCTCGTCCAGGAGGAACGCGGCCTCCTTCTCGTCCAAGTTCAGTGTCAGCGTCGTTGCGAACTCGAACTCGCGGTCGCTCGTGAAGAGGTGCTTGAACGCGGGGAGGATGTCGAGCAGCGCGATTGAGCGGGACGTGTGGAGGTGTCGCGCGAGCTTCGACGCCAGGGAGGTGCGCACCTGCCGCCGCCCCCGCGCGCGGGACTGCTTCACGAGCCATTGCGGGAAGTTGTACCGCCCGCCGCCGTAGCGTCCCTGGCGGGCCACCGCGACGCCCGCGGTCATCATGTCGTACGCGTACCGCCAGAGGCCGTACTGCTGGCGGCGGCGGGTCCGGCCCAGGTACTCGTCCGCGCGGGCGAGGGCGCGGAACCCCCGTTCGAGGTCGTCCGGCCGGCGGTAGTCCGAAGGAAGGTTCTCATCGATCCAGACGATTAAGTCCTCCGGGCTCTCGTCGAGGTTCGTCGTGCTGTCCCGGGCCCGGCGTGCGTCGCCGGAGCGGAAGATCTCCTCGAGCGCCGCGTACACGGAGGATTCGCGGTCCCGCGTGCCGATCGCGTCCACCGCCTTCGAGCCGACCTCCATTTCGCCCCGGGCGACGAGTTCGAGGTCGTTGATCGCGGACCGGAGGTCCCCGGCGCTGTGCTCCGCGATGTAGTCCACCACCTCGTCTGGGACGTGCACGCCCTCGGACTTCGCGATCTGGCGGAGTACCCCCTTCATGCTCGACGGGTGGACGGGCTGGAACCGGATCGTCCGGCAGAGCGTCTTCACAGACGAGGACCGGCGCGTCAGGCCGTAGTAGTCGTTCACAATCAGGACGATCGGCTGCCCCGTCCTGCGGACCGCATCTACGATCGCACCGATGCCGCCGGTGTCCTCCCGCCCGAGCAGGTTGTCCGCCTCGTCGAGGACGATGAGCTTCCGCCCGCCCTTCGCGGTCGAGAGGAACTCTCCGCGGTCCGAGAACGTCTGGGTGACGGCCCCGCGGAGGGCGACGTTCTTTACCGCCTCCGCGTTGCGCTTGTCGGACGCGTTCATCTCGACGACGGCCCATCCGCGGTCCGCCGCGAGCGCGAGCGCCGCGCTCGTCTTCCCTGTGCCCGGCGGGCCTGCGAGAATCACCGCGCGCCGGTCCGGGACCCCGCGCTCCCACGCGTCCGCCCACTTCTCGAGGTCCGCGACCGCCGTCGGGTTACCCACGACTTCCTTGAGAGACTTGGGACGGTACTTCTCCGTCCAGGTGGACATCGGCCGCGGTATGGACCTTCGCCGCTAATAACTGGCACGGGGGTGCCCGAAAATGGGCCGTGGGGGGCGAGTATAGCTCCTACATATTTGATAATAGCACTACTCGCTACCGCATCGTTCAAGATTATCCCTCACCTAAAAACCCCTCCGGATGGGCATTTTCGGTCTATTCCGGCCGGGTTTTCTCGTACAGATTGCACAAGTCCTGCAGGAACGCATCGTACGTCTTTCGGAACTTCAGGCGATACAGGCGGTCCCGCGTGTCCGTCGTGACCTGGATCGTTGTCACCTCGACCTTCTTCGCGGCCATGGTTGCCCGTCCAACAGTTTTATTGAATCCGATAATGCATATGCTATATATAGAACATATGGGTCTATCATTCACCACAAGTCACACAGAGCTATGGTTTGTCCATCCGCGTCCTCCCGAGGCCCCGGTACGCTTCGGTCTACCGAAGCGTACTAGCGGGAGCCGGGCTGGGGGGCCTTCCCGAAGGCGTCGAGGCGAATCTGGAAGCGCTCCTCCGACTTCTGGTCCGGCCTCCGGATCCGGCGCTCCATCTCCAGCTGCACCCGGTTGAACGTCTCTCTCTCGATGAGGGACTTGTGGGCGCCCGGACGCACGGACCCGTTCGACCGGCTCAGTCCACAGTACACCGGGTTCCCCAGGATGTTCGCCACGGTCTGGCTCGCCCAAGAGCGTCCGGTCTTCGTCCGGTACCCCAGGCGGTTCAGCTCCTGGCAGATCTTCGCAATCCCCTTGCCCTCGAGGTACCGGCGGAAGATGAACGCGACGATCTTCGCCTCGTCCTCGTTCACCTGGAGGGACCCGTCGATGTACCGGTAGCCGAAGGGGCTCGCGTAGTTCAGGAACGCACTGAACCTCCGGGGCTCGCCGTCCGGCCGGGCGGAGCCCTTCAGGATGCGGGCCCGGCGGAGGAAGTCGTGCTCGTTGAAGCCCTTCTCCGCGCACAGCCTCCGGAAGGCCTCCTCCTCGGAGCCGACCTCGTAGTGCCGGACGAACTCCCGCACGGAGGAGAACCGCATGAACACCTCCCAGAACAGGAGCGCGTCCTCGGGCGCGAGGTCCACGCAGTGCTCGCACAGCGTGACCGTCTGGGTCCGCACGGAGGGGTCCACCCGCTCGTCCGCGGTGACCTCCCGCGCGACGAGGCGCTTCCGGGACCAGCACCGCTCGCACTTCTCCGCGGGCATGGTTCAGCCTCCTGCGGCCGCAGCCTCTCGTGAGCGAGGGGACGCCGCAACCGGTCCCCTCTCCTTGGGGAGCTTCGCGGGCGCCCGAGCGAGGCGGGGGTTCTGGATCCGCGATTGGAGCGCTCCCTGGGCCCGCTCGTAGACCGTCGCGGGGACGATCGCGGGATGCTCGGCGGGGCGTGTGTGTCCGTCCCACCGGAGGAAGCCCGCGTACAGCGGATTGTGGAGGATGTACAGGATGCGGGAGTGGGACCACCGCCCGCCCCGCTTCGCGCGGACGCTGCGGGCGTTCAGCCCGTCCGCAATCTGCTCCGTGGTCTCGCCCGCCAGGCAGCGGTCGAAGATTTCCCGCACGACGCGCGCCTCTTCCGGGTTCACGGAGAGTCGGCCGTCGGACACGGAGAAGCCCAGGGGGACGTTGAACCCGAGGATCCCGGGGCCCGTCCGAGCCTTCTGGCTCATCCCCATGTACACCCGCTCGCCGATTTGTTCGGACTCGAGCTGGGCGATCCGCTGGATGATATCCATCACGAACCGGCCCATGGCGGTCGAGGTGTCGAAGGACTCCGTGGCGCTCACGAAGTTCTTCTCCCACTCCTGGAGGCTCTCCATCATCTCCATGAAGTTCCGGGAGTTCCGGTGGATCCGGTCCATCTTGATGACGAGGAGGGTGTCCCAGGCGTCGCGCTCCTCCATCATCCTCTGGTACGCGGGGCGGCGGACGTCCCTCCCGCTGTGGCCGTCGTCGACGTAGGTCCTCGCGACGGGCCATCCCCGGGCCTTGCAGTACGCCTCGAGCCGCTCCCGTTGCGCATCGAGGGAGAAGCCCTCCTTCGCCTGGTCTTCCGTCGAGACCCGCGTGTAGACGGCGACTCTCGTCTCGGATCCCATCCCGCACCGCGAATGCACGGGCACGTTAAAAAGGTGTCGGACGAAAGTCCGACGCTCCGCTGACAGTCCCGAAAACCGAGTTT